>Ga0114972_10001803_pt1 | contig 15966 bp, 14 predicted proteins | sample M_140807_EF_Meta_FD_87354 | JGI IMG/M metagenome (GOLD analysis project Ga0114972, IMG submission 87354) | Freshwater microbial communities from Lake Montjoie, Canada to study carbon cycling - M_140807_EF_MetaG | ecosystem: Environmental > Aquatic > Freshwater > Lake | place: Lake Montjoie... | reverse complement strand
TTTTTCGCCAGTCATGATTATTTCGGGCTCAAAGAAACCGACGTTCTGTTTTTCAGTCAGGCGGAAATGCCGGCCCTCGACCGCGCCACCGGAAGGGTGTTGCTGGAAGGCCCGGGCCGCATCTTTTCGGCACCAGACGGGCATGGTGGTTGTTTGGCAGCGCTGTCGAGGCAAGGTTGGCTCGACAAACTCAGCGCTATGGGGATTCGGCACCTCTTTTATTTTCAAGTCGACAATCCGTTGGTGCGCATTGCCGATCCTGTATTCCTCGGCCGGCATATTTTAGCCGGATCACAGGCATCCAGCAAAGTGATTGCCCGCCGTCATGCGGGTGAAAAGCTGGGTGTTTTTGCCAGCGTGGCAGGTTCCTGCCATATTGTTGAGTATTCAGATCTGCCTAAAGAAATGGACGAGGCGACCGACCGCAGCGGTGGTATTTTGTTCAACGCGGGGAACCCTGCCATTCATTGTTTTTCGGTTGAATTTCTCAAAAGGGCTGCATCGGGTAATGACCTCATGCCTTACCATGCCGCGCTGAAAAAGGTATCTCATTGGACTCCTCAGCATGGGATTCAGGTGCCGGCGCGTGAAAACGCGCTTAAATTCGAAAAATTCATGTTCGATATTCTACCCCATGCCAACCCATGGCTGTTGGTGTGGACTTCGCGGGAAGACGAATTCGCCCCACTGAAGAATGCCGATGGCGCTGACAGCCCAGCCGCTGTGCGTGTGGCGCAGTCGCGGCTGGCGGTTCGGTGGATTGAGGCGGCGGGCGTGAGCGTGCCCACCGATGGTGCAGGCAATGCCCAAGTGCCTATTGAAATTGCCCCGTCCGCAGGGCTTGAACCGGCGGACCTCGATCCGAGCATGCTTCGCGCCATCGACTGGTCGCGTCCCGTGCTCTTAAAGTCTTGATTCTTTTTGGTTAGTACAAGGATTTGCCATGACAACACCTATAAAGTCCTTAAGAGCCCTGATTATGGCTGGTGGCGGGGGCACCCGATTCTGGCCACGCAGCAGACAAGGTATGCCCAAACAATTCCTCGCCATGCGCGGAGATCGTTCGCTGCTTCAGGAAACTGCCGACCGGCTCGAAGGGTTGGTGGCCCCACGTGACCTGATGGTTGTAACGGGACAGGCACATGTGGCCCGAACCCGCGAGCAATTACCGGAAATCCCATCCGACATGGTGATTGGCGAACCAACCGGTCGCGACACGGCGCCATGTGTTGCCTTGGCCGCGGCGTTGTTGGCGCGAACAGATCCAGATGGCGTGTTTTTCACCTGCCCTGCCGATCATGTTATTGAACCTGCCGGCTTGTTTCGCCGAGCTCTTCAGGCTGCGGCCCAAGTGGTGGAAGAGCATCCACGGGCATTTGTTACGATTGGTGTGCCACCTACTTTCCCATCCACCGGTTACGGTTACATACAACGCGGGCAGCCGCTATCTGGCCGGTTGGGAGTGGAGGCATTCCGCGTGCGTTCCTTCCGCGAGAAACCACCTTTGGAGGTGGCACGCGACTACGTGGCGAATGGTGAATACCTGTGGAACGCCGGAATTTTTGCCTGGAAACCGCGTGCGGTTCTTGATGCCTTGGCAGCTCATAAACCAGCCTTGCGGGACGGCGTAATGCGTATTGCCGAGGCTTGGGACACCCCTCAGCGCGATTCAGTTATGGCCAACATTTTCCCAACGCTTGAAAAAGTGAGTATCGACTACGCACTGCTTGAGAAACATGACGAAGTCGTGGTGCTGGGCGCGCCCTTCCAGTGGGACGATGTCGGTAGCTGGTTGGCCCTCGAACGCCTCAATCCGCAGGATACACACGGGAATACCATTCAGGCAGACCATGTGGGCATTCGAACACGCGGTTGTGTGGTTGTGGCTCCCAAGGGGCGTACCATTGCTACACTGGGCGTAGAGAATTTGTTAATCATTGAAGATGGCGACTGCCTGCTGATTGCCCGCAAGGAAGATGAGAGCGCGGTCAAGGAGATTGTTGAAGAACTCCGCCGAACCGGAAGGAAGGACTGTCTGTGAAACCACCGGGAAAAGTGATGGCGGTAGACCCTGGCGAACGCCGGGTTGGTTTCGCTATCAGTGATCCGGACCGGAAATTCGCGTTTCCATTGAAAAAGCTCGAGCGGTCTACCCAGGTCCGCGACGAGGCATTTATTTTGGCTCTGGTGCGCGAGGAAGAGCCTGTTTTGCTGGTGATGGGACTACCCCTGCGCGGATTGGGCGAGGAAGGCGAGTCTGCCAGACGCGCAAGGGCGTTTGGCGACTGGGTGGCCGATGTCACAGGCCTGCCAATGGTCTACTTCAACGAAAGTTACACAACAAAAATCGCTGAAGGACTTTTGTGGTCCGCGGGTTTAAGCCATGCCGAACGAAAATCGCGCCGCGATGCCTTGGCGGCGCAGGTCCTGCTCACAACGTGGATTGAGGCAGGATGCCCAGAGGTTCAGGAATCATAACGTTGGGTCTACGCGGTTTTGTCCATGCCCAATGACGACAGCACCTGACGGGTCGCTTCCGACTGGTTGAGCACATAGAAGTGGATGCCCGGTACACCCGCGGCCAGTAATCCTTCTACCTGGCGGGCAGCATGTTCCACGCCTATGGTTGCGGCAGCTTCAGGGTTTTCTTTGCTCGCTTCAAGCTGTGCGTGCAATTCCGCTGGAATGCGCGCCTTGCAAAGCGATGTGATTCGCCGAACCTGCGGGAAATTAACGATAGGCAAAAGACCGGGAACAATGGGAACGTTGATGCCTGCCCGATGGCATTGGTCTCGGAACCGGAAGAAATCTCCGTTTTCATAAAACAGCTGCGTGACAATGGCGTCGGCACCCGCATCGACCTTGCGTTTCAGGTTGGCTAGGTCAGCTTCCGGCGATGGAGCTTCTTGATGAACTTCAGGATACCCGCCTACTCCTATGCCAAAATTTGAATATCGCGACCTTATGAGTTCCACCAGTTCGTTGGCGAAACCCAGCCCACCTTCAACTTTGGAAAACTGTTCCTGCCCCTGAGGTGGGTCTCCGCGCAGAGCCATGATATTCGGAACGCCACGCGAACGTGCCTGATCCAGCCATGCCTCAAGTTCGGCAACGGTGGAACCCACGCACGTGAGGTGTGCCATGACCGGCACCTGATGCCGCTGCATGATTTCGGTGCAGATGTCGAGAGTTGGCCCCTGTGTGCTGCCACCTGCTCCATAGGTGCACGAAAAGAACCCGGGCCGAAAGGCCATTAGCCGATCTACCGAGGCATACATGGACTGGTAGCCCGCCTCTGTTCGTGGGGGATAGACCTCGAACGAAAGTACTGGCCCGGCAGTGTTGAAGATTGACGAAAGTCGCATAATCACCATTCCCATGAGTCTGTTCAAAGGCAGGATAGCAGGCAAAGGGCTAGACGTCTTGATGATAGAAGGCCGGGCAATGGCTAATCTGCTAATGTTGCGTAATTGTCTTTGCCCGGAATCAACATGTCATCAAATAGCCCTGATCAACCAGACCGTGCCACCCTTGAACGTTGGGATGCCGATCACCTGTGGCATCCATTCAGTTCTCCCACGGTTCATCCCACCGATCCGCCGCTCATTATCGACCGTGCGGAAGGGTGTTGGTTGATTGACCTCGACGGTAATCGATACCTCGATGGTACATCGTCTCTTTGGTGCAATATCCATGGGCACCGTGTTCCAGAGTTAGATTTGGCGATCCGTAATCAGCTTAGCCGGGTTGCGCACAGCACACTGCTAGGGGCAAGCCATGCCCCAGCGATTGTTTTGGCTAGGCGTCTGGCAGAATTAGCTCCAGCCGGTTTGAGCCGTGTCTTTTTTTCAGATGATGGTGCCACGGCGGTCGAAGCTGCTCTGAAAATGTCGTTTCAATATCAGCTTCAACGGGATGATCCCAAGCCGGGGAAGTCGCTATTTCTCTCGCTGAGGGGTGCCTACCACGGTGACACGCTTGGCGCAGTGGGAGTTGGCGACCTAGGTTTGTTTCACGATCGCTTCGGTCCCTTGAGAGTGGCGGCGTTGCATGCATGCCAGCCTGCGTGTTACCGCTGCCCTCTGAATCTGAAACGACCCACCTGCGGCATAGCCTGTGCTGCCGAAGCAGCGCAACTTATACGGAAACATGCGGATCAACTTTCAGCAGTCATTATAGAACCGGGAATTCAGGGTGCCGCCGGGATGATCCCTCTTCCCGATGGTTACCTGACGCAGATCCGTGAAGTGACTCGTCAGTGTGATGTGCACCTGATTGCCGATGAAGTGGCGACGGGCTTCTACCGAACGGGGACCATGTTTGCCTGCGAAGGTGAAAAGGTGATCCCCGATTTTCTGTGTTTAGCGAAAGGATTGACGGGAGGCTATTTACCGTTGGCAGCTACTCTGACAAACAGCGAGATACACAGTGTTTTTGCAGGAAGGCCGGAAGCAGGAAGAGGTTTTTACCACGGGCATACCTACACGGGGAATCCGCTGGGTGCCGCCGTGGCTCTTGCAAATCTCGAATTGATGGCAAGGCCAGGTTTTGCCGCGCATGTAGCAGAATTGATTAGCACACTGGAGCAAGAGCTTTGTGGATTTCAGAGGTTTTCAACGGTTGGGGATATTCGTCAACGGGGTCTTATGGCGGGTGTTGAAATCATGAAAGATCGGGGCAGTGGCGAATCTTTCCCGTCTTCAGCGTGTGTTGGCAAGATCATTTGTGGTTGGATGCGGCAAAAGGGCGTATTGCTGCGCCCGCTGGGAGATACCATCGTGATCATGCCGCCACTGGCTTCGAGTTCCGATGATATTCGCCACATATGCCAGACCCTGATGCAGGCAATTCTTGCATTTGAAGATGGTGGACAATTGGGAAAGGTTTGAAATGGCCGGGATATTGATACTTGGGACCGACACAGGAGTTGGCAAGACAGTGGTGTCATGCGGCATTATTCGGTTGTTGCGTGATCAGGGAATTGAAGTGGGGGCCTTTAAACCCGTGGCAACTGGGTATCCTCCCGGCCAACATCCAGATATTCTCGATCTTGCCAATGCAAGCGGCAAAAGCTATGAAGACATTGCATGTTGGGAAGGGTGTGTACCGGCGTCCCCAAGCTTGGTAGCACGCCTTGAGGGAAAGAAACTGGACGTGAATTCTATAGCCGCATCGGTAGTTTGCCGGTTGCCGCTATCTAAGTTCAATGTTGTGGAAGGCGCTGGTGGCGTTCTTTGCCCTCTTGGGCCGCGCGTTACCGTTGCAGAATTAGCAGTGGAGCTCGCGCTCCCATGTATACTTGTGGCGCGCCGCTGTTTGGGAACCCTCAACCATATTTTGTTAAGTCTTGAAGCGTGCGCCTTCCGCGGCCTGCATGTTGCCGGGGTTGTTTTGAATGCGATAACTCCGCCACATGATATCGCGTCGTTAGAAGCAGGCTCCGAGCTTGCCCGATTGACCGAAGTGCCTATTCTCGCCCAAATCGGTTTTCAAGCTAACCCTGAGATGGCAATGTCAACGGTCGATTGGGCAGCCATTGGAAACCATTCCGGGGTTAAAAAATGACAGCACTAGCGTTCGTATGCGGAAAATGCCGAACCGTTCAGTCAGCTCCTTCAAACAGTCGTGGCCGCGCGGGATGCTGTGGCGGATGCGGTGCAACAGTTCGTGTGCCAGAGTTAGCGCTTGAATTTGAGGGGCCTGAGTCTGATGGGGGCCAATCCTTGCCGGAAACGGGGACGATTGGTATTGGCGAAGAAGCCTATGGTTCCAGCGGTAAATCACGTCCGCGGAAGGGGAATTCGCAGATGGCTTTCCTGATGCTGTTGTGTTTGGCGCCTGCTTTGGTTTCTTCTATGGCGGTTAATGTTTATCTGGCGATGCAATTGCGTGCAGTCGCTGCGCGACAAATGAATAAGTAAAATCTACTTTATCTTGAATATGGTTATAGTAGGGATTTTCTTTTTTCCTCTTAATTTGTCTTGTCAAGCCCCCAATTGATCTTTAGTATAAGTCTCTGAAGGAGAATTGATAACCGGTTGACCGGTTTGTTCATTCTGGAGGTGGCAGGCCAAGGATGGTTGTCTTAGGCTTGTTTCGTTCTCACCCGCACACCGTGCCCGTGTAGGTGGTCCTTTTGCCTTATCACAGGGTCCTCCACCACTGTCCTAGGATTGGAAGTGGTTTGAATTGCCTGTGTTCTCGGCAGTTTTTGAGAAATATGGCATTGTGGACAGCCATATCTGTTTTTAATAAATTTAGGAGCTTTCGAGATGAAACTGACGCGCGCTTCCAGCTACGCCATTCACGCTGTTGTCTACATGGGACAGCTCAAGGACAAAGACCGTGAGAAGCCAATCGCTTCCCACACGATTGCCAAGGAAAGAGGAATCCCCGAGCGCTTCCTGCTCAAGGTTCTCAAGCCCCTCGTTTCTGTTGGCATTCTCAAGTCCGTGAAGGGTCCTAACGGCGGTTACCGTCTTTCCAAGAAGCCAGAAGATGTCAATCTTCTCGACATCGTTGAAGCAGTCGACGGACCAATCCGTGGTCAGGCTCCACTCAGCGAAGAAAACAAGAAGAGCCCACTCGACACCAAGCTTCAGGCTATCTGCAATGCAGCAGCCGATGTCACCAAGGCTTCCCTCAAGAAAGCCAAGATCTCCGAGCTGACCCGCCGTTGATTCATTGACCGTTGATCGAAAAGAGACTGCGGAGGTAACTCCGCAGTCTTTTTTTGTTCCCCTCCACCATTTCTCCACGCATGATGTAAGATCCATTCATGCCACTTCGCGTTTCCAACATTCGACTTCGCTGGGACGAGCCGGAAGCAACGCTTCCTGCCCGCATATCCAGTATTTTGGGTATCAAAAGCGAAGACCTGTCGTCCTGGCGAATCTTGCGCAAAAGCCTCGATGCCCGTGACAAAGGCGCCCTTCAGTTCGTTTATGCGGCCGAAGTGACTTTTCCCGACGCTGAGGCTTTTCTTGCCCAAAGAGCCAATCGCCAATCGTGGCGCGATACTCCCGTTGATCTGTATGTGGAACCGCCTTTCGTTGTTCCACCCTCGGGAAATCAACCGCTGCCCCACCGCCCCATCATTGTTGGCACCGGACCTGGGGGGCTTTTGGCCGGTTATATCTTGGCCGAGCAAGGTTATCGCCCCATATTGTTGGAGCGGGGCCGCGCGGTACGTGATCGTATCCGCGATGTGAAGGACTTCGATGCCGGCGGCGTCTTTCAGCCCGAAAGCAACTATCTTTACGGTGAGGGAGGCGCGGGAACCTTCAGCGATGGCAAGCTCACATATCGTGGTTCTGGACCCGATGTGAAGCGGGTGCTGGAGGTATTTGCCCGATGCAATGGTAAGCCCTCCATTCTCTACGAACAGCGTCCTCATCTGGGCAGCAACCGCCTGCCAGCGGTGGTTAAGGCGCTTCGCAGGCGCATTGAGGAATTTGGCGGTGAGGTGCGCCACGGGGTGATGGTGACGGATATCGATCTGGCCGGAGGCGAAGTCCGGGGCGTGAGCACCACGCAAGGTTTCATCGCGTCCAACGTGGTGATGCTGGCCATAGGCCATAGTGCCCGCGACACATTTGCCATGCTGCACGCGCGTGGCGTGCCGCTAGAACAAAAGCCATTTCAGATGGGTGTTAGAATCGAGCAGCCGCAGGCTGAAGCCAACCGATTCAAATTTGGCTCCTCTCCATTGGAAGACCGCCTTGGGCCCGCCGACTACAGCATGGTCGTGCGCGGCTCGCGGGATCTGTTCACGTTTTGTATGTGCGCGGGCGGTTATATCATGCCCAGCGTATCGTCGCCGGGTGAGTATTGTACCAATGGCATGTCGTTGGCCAACCACGATTCACCGTTTGCAAACAGTGGCCTTGTGGTAACTGTCGAGCCCTCTGAATTTGGAGGTGTTCACCCCTTGGCTGGGATTCACCTTCAGGAGCGTTACGAAAGGGCGGCATATGCCCTGAGTGGCGATGACTATAAGGCGCCGCTTCAGCGCGCGACAGATTTCATGAACGACCGCAAGTCTGATTCTGTGCCGGAAAACACCCACCCTCGCGGTGCCGTCTCTGCGCGTATGGAAGAGGTGCTGCCTCCGCAGATTGCCGAGGCGCTCCGGACCGGTCTTCCCTTGATGGACCGGCAATGGCGAGGTCGTTTGATACCATCATCTCATATTGCCGGGCCGGAAACACGAGGGAGTTCGCCCGTCCGTATTGTTCGAGAGACGGATTCGAGGCAGTCACCCGGTATTGTTGGTTTGTATCCACTAGGCGAAGGCGCTGGATATGCCGGCGGTATCGTCAGCGCGGCGCTCGACGGTCTCCGCTCGGCCATTTCTGTTATTGCGAGACACCGCGTCCCGGATGCCTGAACCCCGGTGAGGTCACTATGTTTGTTGTTCTCAAGGTGATCACAGGGCCGCGGCAGGGCGAGGTATTTCGGCTCAATAAACACGAGAATTTTGTTGTTGGCCGCTCCAGGCAGGCGCACCTTCGGTTTGCGGACAATGATCCATATTTCAGCCGTATGCACTTCATGGTGGAAGCCAATCCACCTGCCTGCCGTCTGGTGGATTTGGGTAGCCGTAATGGAACCCTTGTGAATGGCCAGAAGGTGCGCGAAGCTGAGCTGCACCATGGCGATGTGATTCGTGCCGGGCACACCACCATTATGGTAGAGGTTGAAGGTATCGTAACTGCTCCGGTTGAATCAAGTACCTATGCCGATGGCGAAGTGTGCCAAATTCCTGAAGCCCCATCTGGATACCGATTCATCGAAGTCATTGGCAGGGGCGGAATGGGCCAAGTCTGGAAAGCTCTTCGTGTTTCGGATCATTCAGTAGTGGCGTTGAAGATACTTCTTTCGGATCGGCCCTTGCGGGAACGCGATACTTCCCGGTTCCTGCGCGAAGCGAGTTTGCTTAAATCTTTAAACCATCCGCATATTATCCATGTTCTCGATACGGGTGACGATCAGGGCAAGCCATGGCTATGCATGGAATATATCGACGGTCCGGATCTGGCGCGTGTGGTGCACCAAAAAGGCAAACTTCATTTTTCACGTGCCACATCGATCATGCTTCAGGTGCTCGATGGTCTAGCTTACGCCCATGACCAGGGAGTGATTCACCGGGATCTGAAACCCGCCAATATTTTGCTGGGAAGTTCTTCGAAAGGCGATTGCGCGCACATCGCGGATTTTGGTTTGGCCAAGGCTTGGCAGGGCGCCAACATGTCGGCTTCGACACTCACGGGGAATGGCGCTGGAACGCCAGCCTACATGCCTCCCGAACAAGTTGTGGATTTGGCCAATGTGAAAGAACCGGCCGACCAGTATTCTGCAGCAGCCACGTTCTATGCGATTGTTTCAGGCCACCATTGTCATAGCACTTCGGGCGGCGAATCGGAACTGTTTCGGCGGATCCTTACAGAGGCACCGCGCCGCATCTCTTTGTTTGTTCCGGACCTGCCAGTGGCATTAGCCGACGCAATTCACCGTGCTTTGTCTTCTAATCCCGCGGACCGGTTTCCGTCGGTCCGCGAGTTCGCGGAAGCGATCGCACCTTTTGCTACTGCATCTCCGGTATTATCGGATGATGACACGCAGCATTAAAAGACTGCGGACAAAAATAGGTCAGTCGAGCGGCTCAAGTACCATGGCCTTAATCAGCAATTCGGCGCCCTCGGACTGGAACTGAATCTTGCCCCTGGTCGTCTTGAGACCGGAAGCCGCTGACATCGGCGCACCATTGAGCGTGATGGTTACAGAATCGCCTTTGCACACAGTTACCAGCGAATTGAATTTTCCAACAGGATATTCAGGATCGGCTTCGCTGCGGAACCCGAGCGTGTTGGTCCATTCGGGCGATTTTGCAGACCACAGCAAGCGGCCACCGAGAGTAAATACTTTTTCAGGGGCATTCGGCTTGTAGTACCAGCCGGTCTTCCCTGAGGCGGGGCGCTCGACGCAGGGGCTGGAAAATGTGTAAGCCGGATCTTTGCCCAAAATGGAAATATCGCCCGTTCCGCCTTCAATCATGTTGCATTGCAGGCCATTCATCCATGAATCCGCATAAACGCCATCGGTACCGGTGGCATGAAGAACCAAGCCCGAATCGCGTGCCGTTTTTTCGCGTGGTGGCCATACTTTCCCGCCCCAAGCGTAAGTCAGTGTGAGCTTGTAGTTGGAGAATTCTTTTTCAGTGGTCAACGCACCCCATTCCTCGCCTGAAATGCGCAGCATGCCATCCTTGACACCAAAGACCCCCTTAGGGTCGACTCCCTTACCTTTCCCTTTGACGTAGCCATACCAGCCAGACATATCTTTGCCATTGAACAGGGCAATAGGCTCGGCAGCCGATGTTCCCAATGTGATCAAAAAGCAGGCAAGAAGAACCGCGGTAACAAGGCGCATGATGAATTCCCTTGGTGAATATCAGACGGCCCCTGTTTTAGCCGAAGTGAGGGTGTTACGCCAGAACCGCTTTCATTTGCCGGCAAAGTCCGCCAAACCCATGCACGATCGGAACCATTCGTTCCGACGAACCCTGTTTCCCCAAGGCCAGACAACCCTTAGACTAAACATAGATCGCAACACGAACTGGTGCCCTGGTAACCCGGGAAGCCGGTGAGACTCCCGCGTTAAGGAATGAACGGTGTCAACGACACGTCCCCTGCTACCGCAAATTGTCTCCCAGACTGATGGGCATAACCCTGTATCGGAGCCAGTGGTTCCGGAACATGGGAGTCCCCACTTGGCTCCGGATACTAGGGCGATCATGCCCCCGGGGCGGCTCGGATCGCCCCTTCTCAATCGAATACTGGCCCTGACGGGTTCGCCATGGACTCGCCGTCTGGCGAAATCCGCATGCTACCTCGATGCCATTCGGCGTCGGGAAACCGAATATTCAGCCCTTTCCGATGCCGAGATTCGTAGCGCCGGCTTGAAGCTGAAAGGGCGCGCCCGTGGTGGTGAACCGCTCAAGGACATACTGCCCGAGGCGTTTGGTTTAGTGTGTGTTGCTGCCAAACGAACGCTTGGTCTTCGGCCATTCGATGTTCAGTTGGGTGCTGGCGGCTTGATGTTTGGCGGTGCCCTCGCAGAAGTGGCAACGGGTGAAGGAAAAACCCTGATTGCGGCGTTGCCTGCTTATCTGCACGCACTTGCAGGCAAAGGTGTGCATGTTGCCACGGTGAACGATTACCTTGCCAAGCGCGACAAGGAATGGCTTGAACCGCTCTATACGGCGCTTGGGCTGTCCATGGGTGTGTTGCAGCAGCAGATGTCTGATGCGGATCGGAAGGCTGCTTATCGGGCAGATGTGACTTACGGAACAGCATCTGAATTTGGATTCGACTTCCTTCGTGACCGATTGAAAATGACTTCCGCCAAAGGCAATGACAAGCCATTTTGGGCGGCGTGGCAAAAAGGCGGCGGCGCTGGCGGCAATGAAGATCCCCGCGTTCAGAGAGGTCACCACTTCGCTTTGGTGGATGAAGCTGATAATATCTTTATTGATGAGGCGCGTACCCCCCTTATCATTTCGGGGGAAACACGCCCGGCTTCGCCTGAAGAAAGCATCGTGTATATGTGGGCCGATGCCCTTGTAAGACAGATGCAGTACCAGCGCGAATTCACCTTCAATGTCACCAAGCAGAAACTCGAACTTTCCGATGCGGGCAAGCAATTGGTGCGTTACAGCAATCCGCCATCGGGTGAGCACGCCGACGCCATCGACAAGCTGCACGACGCCGTTGAGCAGGCGCTTCAGGCGCATTACCGGTTTCGTTGCGACCAGCACTACATGATTGAAAAAGGCAAGATCGTCATCATCGATGAAGGTACTGGCCGCCGGATGCCGGACCGTAGCTGGCGCGACGGCCTTCATCAGGCGGTTGAGGCCAAGGAAAAGGTGACCATCACCAAGCAGGCCGATCACGCGGCGCAAGTAACATTTCAGAGTTATTTCAGGCTTTATACGCACTTGGCGGGGATGAGCGGGACGGCGGTACAGAATCGCTGGGAAATTTTCCGTGTTTACCGCTTATGGGTGGTTCAGGTCCCTACCAACCGCCCAGTGCGCCGTCGCCAATTGCCCGATATTATTTATCCCAACGAGGAATCCAAATTCGAAGCGGTTGTTCGGCAGGTTCAGGCCCTTATGGCTGCCGGGCGCGCGGTGCTGATAGGTACCCGCACGGTGGATAAATCGGAACGGCTGAGTGAAAAGCTGTCGTTGGCCGGTATCGAGCATAGGGTTCTGAATGCCAGGCAGCACGAAAATGAAGCTAACATTGTTGCCGATGCGGGCTTGTCAGGGCGCGTGACCATCGCGACCAACATGGCAGGCCGTGGAACCGACATCAAACCGGACCGGGCTGTTATTGAGTCTGGCGGATTGCATGTTATTGGTACGGAAAGACACGAAGCCGTTCGTATCGACCGACAGCTTGCCGGCCGCGCCGGTCGTCAAGGCGACCCAGGCAGCGCGCAATTCTTGCTTTCTATGGAAGATGAATTGCTCGAAGCCGCGGGACCCGGCAGGAAAAAGCGGCTTGAGGAAAAGGGCCGCCGCGCCGGGGTTCAGGACGGTGGTGGTATGTGGCAACGCTATCTGGGGCTGTTTAGAAGTTGCCAGACCGCTGTTGAGGCCAGACACCTCAAAAACCGTATCGACCTTCTCGTTCACGAACGTCAGCGTCAGGAAGTCCTTAAGGACATTGGCGCTGATCCCTATGTCGATTGATGTTCAACTAAGGAGTTTGCATGTCCGCCTCTTCTAATGAGTTTCGTACCCAATTGCTGATTGATGGAGCTTGGGTTGCCTCTGATTCCGGCCGTACTGTGGGTGTTGAGAACCCCGCGACCGAGGAAATACTGGCCCAAGTATCGTCCGGTGGTCGCGCTGAAACGCGCCGCGCGCTTGAGGCGGCACAACGCGCTCTTCCAGCTTGGCGTAAAGCTCTGCCTTACGAGCGCGCCAAAATTCTGAAGAAAACAGCGGATCTGATGCGCCAGCGAGCCGATGCCATTGCTCGTGCCATGACACTTGAACAAGGTAAACCCTTGGCAGAGTCCATGGGTGAGGTCCTTCACTCCGCGGATACGTTTGAGTGGTTTGCCGAAGAAGGCAAACGCGCTTACGGTCAGGTGATTCCGCACGGGCAACCCGGTCGCCGTCATTTGACTGTGAAGCATCCAGTGGGTGTGGTCGCCGCCATTAGCCCTTGGAACTTCCCAATTACCTTGCAGGCTCGCAAGATCGCCCCTGCTCTGGCTGCCGGATGCACCATTGTTTCTCGTCCAGCCACTCAAACCCCGCTATGTCTCATCATGGTGTTTGAGTGTCTTGTAGATGCGGGCCTGCCAGCCGGTGTTGCCAATCTTGTGATTGGTACGGCTCAGGAAATGGCCGATGAATTTCTGACCAACCCGATCTGCCGGAAAATCTCCTTCACGGGCAGCACGGAAGTGGGCAAGCAACTCATGCGCGGCGCGGCAGATCAGGTCAAGCGCCTGAGCCTTGAACTGGGCGGCCATGCGCCTTTTATTGTTTTCCCCGATGCTGACCCCGAAGCAGGGGCTCGTCTGGCGGTAACGGGCAAGTTCCGTAACAACGGTCAGGTCTGCATTTCCCCTAGCCGATTCTTTGTTCACCACAGCTTGCGCAAAAAGTTCACCGAGGCAGCCGTGGAATTCACCCGGGCTCTCAAGCAGGGCAACGGACTCGATGCCGGCATTGAAGTGGGCCCCATGTTCGAGCGCAAAGCTTTGGACCATACCGCCAGACTTGTCAACGACGCGCGGTCCAAAGGGGCGAAGGTGCTGATTGGCGGCGGTCTCAACACCAATTTTGGCAAAGGTTATTTCTATCAGCCCACGATTATCGATGATGTCAATCCGGCATGTGCGATCATCGAGGAGGAACCATTTGCCCCACTCATGCCCGTGATGGGATTTGACACCATTGAAGACGTGATTGAGCAGGCCAATTCAACCAAGTATGGCCTTGCGGCGTATGTCTTCACCAACGACCTTTCAACGGCATTTCGTATGGCGGATGGTCTTGAAGCTGGCATTATCGGCATCAATGACCCTGTGCCAGCCACCCCGCAGTGCCCCTTTGGTGGCATGAAGGAGAGCGGCATTGGCCGCGAATTGGGCCAAGAAGGGCTCGAGGCTTATCTGGAAACCAAGTACGTGGCGATCCGCATCAAGGAATAATTTCACAACTTCAGGGCACCCAGCGTCGTCTCGATGTTAGGTTTTTGTTCCGCGAAAGGTGGTGTCCTATGCAACGGCGAGCGGTCTTGAAGTCGGCATTGGCAGCGAGTCTTGGAGGTCTGCTGATGCCCGATGACGTGATTGGGGCACCCGCAGATGCCACTGCTGGTCTCAGCAAAGCCAGCAATGGCTTCGGCTGGTCGCTATTGCGGGAACAGGATCCTGCCAAAAACGCGTTTTTGTCGCCCACAAGCATTGCTGCTGCTTTGGGAATGACAGCATGCGGTGCCCAAGGTGAAACCCGTGAGCAGATGGCGAAGGTTCTTGGATTTGCCGCGGGAGATCCATCTCTTGATCCTGCCTGGAAGGAACTGATTGGTGCCTTGCGGGCCGATAAACCGGGCCGTCAGGTTCAACTGGCCAACCGCTTGTTTGGCCAATCTGGTTATGGGTTTCTTCCAGAATTCACAGCGAGGCTCAATAACGGCTTTGATGCTCCACTAGAGCAGGTGGATTTCGGTACTCCCGAGCCTGCGCGCGCCCGCATCAACGCTTGGGTCGCCAGCCAAACGCGTGACATGATCAAAGATCTGATCCCCTCGGGTGTTCTGACCCCGTTGACTCGACTGGTGCTGGCCAATGCCATTCATTTCAAAGGGGATTGGGTCCTGCCCTTCACCAAGTCCAAAACAATGGAACTGCCGTTCGAAACGGCACCCGGTGTCTTCAAGAAAATGCCGATGATGAATCAGCAGGGGCGATTTGTTCTTCGAGAAGACGAGTCGGCTACAAGTCTGGCGCTGGATTGCAAAGGTGCTGATCGCAGCGTGGTGTTTGTGCTTCCCAAAAAGAGGCACGCCTTAGCCGAACTAGAATCGTCCTTCACGCTGGCTCGCCTCGAGGAATTGACCTCTTCTAATGTAGCAGCACAAAAGGTCGAATTACGGTTGCCCCGTTTTGAAGTCGATACCCGCTTTAGCCTCAATGATGCGTTGAAAAAATTGGGCATGGCGCGCGCGTTTGAACGTGGTCGTGCTGAATTTGCCGGCATGAATGGTGGCAAGGAAGAGCTTCAAATCGACGCAGTGCTCCACAAGGCTGTTCTTAAAGTCGATGAGCAGGGTGCTGAAGCCGCTGCAGCCACTGCTGTTGCCGTAGGTGTTAGATCCGCACCTTCCCAACCGATCCGCCGTTTTGTGGTAGACCAGCCATTCCTTGTAGCCATAAGGGACCATGGCACGGGCGGCCTACTCTTCTTGGGTCGTGTGCGTGAACCTGTAGCCAAATCCTGACACGAAGCACCTCCCATTTTTCCTAGATTGACATTGGCACCTAAGGTGCAGCCATGAAAATGGCCGGCACCTTAGGGCTTGACCTCTTTGGGCCGGAAGAGATCCTGTTTCACCAGCCACATGACATATTTGAGGCACTTCGTGCGGCATATCAAGGCACCACCTGCCTCATATGGCATAACTGATTTCTGGCTAACCGATCGCAACCTCATGTCAAGCAAGCGTTTAACGTCTTTTTTATTCAATGGCCTACGGTTTGCTTCGTAAAAGGTGTTTCCGCAGAAGATTCTTGAAACCCTCTTTCAGTCTTTGCCTGATCTGAATGTTGTTTGTCCAGAATAACAATTCAGATCTTGTCCCGTTTATTGGAGGTTTACCATGAATCGTTTTGTGTTGGGTGGTGGTTTTGCCGCTTGCGCGCTTGGAATCCTGT
>Ga0114972_10001802_pt1 | contig 15967 bp, 17 predicted proteins | sample M_140807_EF_Meta_FD_87354 | JGI IMG/M metagenome (GOLD analysis project Ga0114972, IMG submission 87354) | Freshwater microbial communities from Lake Montjoie, Canada to study carbon cycling - M_140807_EF_MetaG | ecosystem: Environmental > Aquatic > Freshwater > Lake | place: Lake Montjoie... | reverse complement strand
CACCACGCCAAGCTTGTTTGTATTCTAGCTGGCGGCGAAACTCGCCCCAGCCCTGATCGAGAATCGACTTGTTCAGGCCCGACTTGGCTTTGACGCAGCGCCCAGGTGCCTCAACCGTGCCTGAGGCCGATTTGCTCATATTTTTGACTTTCAAGTCTTCGATCACAATCATCGCGTGGTTTTTGCTGATCAGGGTAGAAGTCTTGTGAAGAAAGTCATGGCGGGTATGGGCGACCCGACGATGCAAGCGTGAGACTTTCTGTTTCTGCTTTTTCCAGTTGTGGCTGAATTTGATCTTGCGGCTCAAGCAACGCTGATGCTTCGCGAGGGTTTCGGCGTGTTTGCCAAGGGCGTTGACGGGCTCAAATACCGTACCGTCTGAGAGCGTGGCAAACCGCAGCACACCTAGGTCGATGCCGACAATAGAGGTCGCCGAATGCACAGGCTGCGCCACCTCGCGCTCAGTTTGAATGCTGGCGTACCACTTGTTAGCCACACACGACACGATGATGTTTTTGATTGTGCCTTCGACGGCGCGACTCTTGCGATAGCGAAGCCAGCCTAACTTTGGAAACCTAATGCGGCGATTGCCAGCATCGAGTTCGCAGCCCTGAGGAAAGCAAAAACTGGTGCTTGCGCCCTTCTTTTTGAAGGTTGGGAACGCGGCGCGTTTCTCAAAAAAGTTTTTATACGCACCCGCCAAATCTTTGAGCACAACTTGATACAACTGCGACGGCGTGTCTTTAAGCCACAAGGTCTCAGGTTCTTTCTTCCAGACTGGTAGCCATTTGCACATATCAAAATGATTGACGAACTTTTGGCCTTGCTGGTGATTGGCGATTTGGAGTGCGAGTGCCTTATTCCAGACAAAGCGGCAGGTGCCGGCGATGCGACGCATGGCGCGCTGTTGTTCACCGTTTGGTTCAATCCGAAATTTGTAGGCCTGTAAGCGTTTCATACCCTCAATTATATTTGCGTCACCACGCCAGATCACCAAATCACCTGTGTAAAAGTTGTATTTGTCAGGTAAAAATTCAGTGAGTCTTTGCAACAAAAACTTGATCTTTGTAACCAAATATTGTCAAGGCGTAAGCACCAAAAAAGATGGGCAATAGACTAAGGCTGCATAGCGATGACCATTGTTTGCCAAGATATTGAATAGAAGTAAACTGTTAAGTCAGAAAACAACAAGGACACCTGCGGTGTCCGCGCTATTCATTCTCCCCCTGAACGAGGAGGATTTCCGCGCACTTGGTTAAAAACAAAAATTAATGCGAAGGTCAACTACCCTGCTCTAAAGGAAGGGACCCCCGCGCAAAATGATGGTAACTTAGTAACAAACTCATAAAGATTGTATTTTTATAAAAAAATTAAGAGTTTAAAAAATGATGGCTTTTGTCACTCAGCCCGGACTGCGAAAATCATGACTTCCTTGATGCACCGTTTAGCCAATAAAGTCGGCATCATCACAGCGTCTGGATCGGGGATGGGACGCGCCGGCGCTATTCTTTTCGCCAGCGAAGGCGCACGCGTGCTGGTGGTTGATGCTAACAAGGATGCCGCTGACAAAACCGTTGAGATGATCCGTGCGGCCGGTGGCCAAGCGCAGGTTTCCGTTGGCGATTTGTGCGACGAAGCCTATTCGCGCGACATTGTCGAAGAAGCGGTGAAACATTTTGGCAGACTCGATTTCGTATGGAACCACGTTGGCCATCCCGGCCCCGCCGGCCTCGAAGAAGTCTCGACCAGCGACCTGGACCTAGCACTCAACCTCAACTTGCGCTCGGTGTTGTTCACCACGGCCGCCGCCCTGCCGGTGCTGCGCAAAGGCGGCGGCGGCAACATCTTGTTCACTGCGTCAACCTCTGGCTTGGAAGGTTCCAAGTACAGCCCGGTCTACTCAGCCGCCAAGTTCGGTGTGATCGGCATGGCTCGTTCGCTAGCCAAGGCGCACGCTGCAGAGAATATTCGCGTCAACGTCATCTGCCCAGGCGCGACCAACACACCGATGCTCCGAACTTTTGTTCGCCGCCCCGGCCAAGAAAGGGACCTACCGGGCGATCTTGAAAAGCTAGTGACGCAGCGCTCGTCACTTTCGCCCATGGGCCGCGCGGCCGAACCGGTGGAAATCGCGCGCGCCGCTCTTTTCCTCGTGTCCGATGACGCATCATATGTAACCGGCGTGGCACTGGCTGTAGATGGCGGTGCGACGGCCTGACCCCGGCATGGTAGAAGCGTTTGGTAACCAGTTGGTGGTAAATAACAATAACAACTAAGAGACACAATAATGCGACCTATCAAAGCGTTGATTTTGCTCGGCTTGGCGGTTGGGTTTGCCTGCTCGGGCTTTAATGTATTTGCCCAAGAGTGGCCATCGAGGTCGATCCGCTTGGTTGTACCCTATCCCCCAGGCGGTAGCACCACTGTGCTTGCGCGACTGGTAAGCGAGCAGCTGCGTGAGGCTTGGGGCCAGCAGGTGATAGTCGATGCGCGCGGCGGCGGCAATACAGTGGTGGGTACCGAAAATGTGGCCAAGTCGCTGCCTGATGGCTATACGTTGCTGCTCACCACGAACGCACACTCCGTAGTTCCTCATCTCGTCAAAGTACCCTTCGACCCGATCAAGGACTTTGTGCCGATCTCAATGATCGCCACCACTGAATACGTACTGGTGGTCCACCCCGGCGTTGCGGCCAACACGCTGCAGGAATTTACCGCGCTAACCAAGGCCAAGCCCGGGCAGCTTAATTATGCTTCGGCCGGTAGTGGTTCGGCCAACCATTTGGCGGGCGAGCTGTTTGTCAGCATGACCAGTGCAAAAATCCAGCACATTCCCTACAAGGGTTCCGGCCCCGCAGTGACCGACCTGCTGGGCGGGCAAGTGCAGGCCTCTTTTCAGACGCCGATCGTCGCTATCCCCTACATCAAGTCTGGGGCCCTGCGCGCACTAGCGGTTTCAGGCAACACCCGTTTGGTGTCGGTGCCGCAAGTGCCTACCTTCACTGAAGCAGGTCTGATCGGTTTCAATCCCGGAACCTGGTTCGGCATTGTTGCGCCCACGGGCACGCCCAAGCTCATCGTCGACAAGATCGCAGACGAACTTAACCGCATGATCGCCAAACCTGAATTCAGGGAAAAGCTGGTAGGTCTCGGTCTGGCGCCGTCTTACTTGCCACCGGCGGATTTTGCTGAGTTGATCAAGACCGACATGACGCGCTTTGGCAAAATAATCGAAGCATCCAATATCAAGCTCGACTGAGCCGGGCTGCTAGATTGCCGAATAAAGTCGCACACACAACAAAAACAGTCGCCAGTTCTCGCGGTGCAGCAGTCAGACGCTTACGTTTCTTTCAGCAGCATCTGCCCAGTCGCCAAAGAGAAAGCCACCGACGCTTCACGTACGGCTTTGCGATCGCCTTCAAATATTTTAGAAATCGCGTGCACCACGATCCCTGACGGGCGGCGCTGTGCAAAGCCAAACCACACCAAACCCACCGGCTTGCCTGGCGAGCCGCCACCGGGGCCCGCGATACCTGTGGTGGTTAAGGCCAGCGTGGCGCGAGGGGCCATGTTTAGCACCCCCACCGCCATCTGGCGAGCGACTTCTTCGCTGACTGCGCCAAACTGCAACAGTGCCTGAGGCGTAACACCTAGCTGCGCTTGCTTAGCCGCGTTGCTATAGGTGACCCAACCTTGGTCAAACCAGGCGCTAGAGCCTGCGATCGCGGTCGCGGCGCCAGACAACAAGCCACCGGTGCAAGACTCGGCCGTGGCAAGTAGCCCTTTATGTTTTAAAAGAAGCTCACCGAGTTCGGTGGCTAGCTGATCGATCTGTGTTGACATATTTTTGCCTGTGAACGCGTGAACAACAAACGCAAAGAGATTGAAGCCTATTACAGAGTAACGCCAAACCGAACCACAATTGCCATGACTAAAAGCGTGTAACCCGCGGCCAAGAGATCATCGAGCATGACACCAATGCCACCTTTAAAACGCGCATCGACTTGCCGAATCGGTGGGGGCTTGACCACGTCAAAAAATCTAAACAATACGAAGGCAAGTGCTTGGGCGGGCAGGCTTTGAGGCACGAGCCACAAGACCAACCAAAACGCCACAAACTCATCCCAGACAAGGCCGACGTGGTCGGGTACGCCAAGTTGCTTGGCTACGCGCTCGGCAGCCCAGCAGCCGTAAAAAAAACAGACCAGCAAAAAAAGGCCGATGTAGAGATCGCTGACACCTGGCGAGGCGACGCTCCAGAGCAACCAAGCCAACAACGTCGCCCAAGTGCCAGAGCCCGGACGCAATAAACCAGACCCCATGCCAAACATCAACATTCGGCCCGGATCGGAAAACACCCACGCCGCCTTGGGCCAGCTTGTACGATGTCTTTTTGAAACGTCGGTCATTTTGGGTTAAATCCTAAGGTCGTCAGAAGAACAAGCGATCAAGATGCAAAGCCAGAAGTCATCTGCACAAGACATCGTCAACAGTCAAGGCCTAAAGTGGTCGAAACCGCCGGGCAACTCAGGGATCGCCATGCCGGCTTGATCATAAACGACTAGCCCTGACTCTTTGCGAATCGTGCCGATACAAGTCAGGGCAACACCGAGCGTTTGGCCAATTGTTTCAAGCTGCGCGCGCTGAGCGGGTGCCGCAGTAAAACAAAGTTCATAGACATCACCGCCGGCAAGCAAAGCCTCGCGCAGCACCTCGGGCGGTAGCGTGTGCGTCGACAATTCAATTAAAGCAGGATTGATCGGCAAGCGCGACTCGTACAGCTCTGCACCGGCACCACTCGCGACAAGGATATGCCCAAGATCTTGCAACAGACCATCTGACACGTCAATCGCTGCATGGGCGTGCCCGCGCAACTGTTGGCCCAACTCAATATGGGGCGTGGGCCACTCGAGCGCTCCGCGCGTCGCCTGCAAAAGCTCGGTATCAAGCGGGATTTCACCAGCTAGCATACGACAGGCAATATCGGCGGCTCCGAGGGTACCTGACACCCAGATGTCGTCACCCGCCTGCGCAGCATTGCGTCTTAGCGCCAAGCTAGGTTCGACCTCGCCAAATACCGTCACGCTGAGTGTGATGCCTTGCAAACTGCGGGTGGTGTCCCCGCCGATCAACGCGCAACCGTGCTGGTCGGCCAACGCGTAAAAGCCCTCGGCAAACTGCTTGACCCATGCCTCATCAATCGCAGGCAACCCCAAGCCAAGCAAGCAACCCAGCGGACGTGCGCCCATCGCCGCCAAATCTGAAAGGTTCACGGCAAGGGCTTTATGCCCCAACGAACGCGGATCAACGTCGGAAAAAAAATGGCGCCCTTCAAGAAGAAGGTCGGTGCTTGTGGCAACCTGCAAGCCGGGCGTGACACCGAACAAGGCACAATCGTCGCCACCGCCTAGCAAACCCACCGAAACAGGTCTGCTAAAGAAACGTTTGATCAACTCAAATTCGGTTGCCACACGCGTGCTCAGCGACGCACAGGTGCTCGCGCTTCGGCAGCGCGTGTTTCAGCGGCGAGTTTGTCGAGCACACCGTTGACGAACTTAAAACCATCGGTACCGCCAAAGGATTTGGCAAGCTCAACTGCTTCGTTGATGGCGACTCGGTAAGGCACCTCGACGTGATGAATCAACTCGAAGCTGCCGATCAGCAAAATACCGTGTTCAATCGGTGAAAGCTCAACCAAAGGTCGATCAACAAACGGCGCAAATTTTTCGCGAAGTGCGGGTGCTTCTTTCATTGAACCGTGCAGCAAGGTTTTAAACCAAGCTGCATCAGCCAGCTCGAATTCTTCTTCTTCGTGCAAGTGGGCTTCGATCTCACCGGCGTCTTGCAAACTATCGGTACCACTGACCAACCAAGCGTACAAACCTTGCAACGCTAGCTCGCGCGCACGCCTGCGCGCACTGCGCACAGGCTGAACACCTGCCGAATTAGCGTCGTGTATCGGCTTGTTCAAGATCTTCGTCCTCTTCGTCGTCGGCTTCGGGCTCAAGCGCTGCTACCAGGTTTGCCATTTCAACCGCACACTGTGCGCAATCACGACCTTTGTCAGCCGCGCGCGCCTCTGCCTGCTCGTCGGTTTCTGTGGTGAGTACGCCGTTGGCAACGGGGATGCCTGTTTCGAGAGCAATACGAGAGATCGCCGCCGCGCTTTCGTTGCTGACGATCTCAAAATGATATGTCTCGCCACGAATGACTGCGCCCAGCGCAATCAACGCGTCAAACTCAAAGGTTTCTGCCATACGGGCGAGCGTGACGCCAAGCTCAAGAGCACCCGGCACGGTCACGACCATGATGTCGCGCTCGTCAACGCCAAGAGCCTCGAGCTCTTGCAAGCAAGTGTCGAGTTCGATTAAGCCGATGTCTTCGTTAAAGCGGGCACGCACGATACCGATGTGCAGGCCTTCTCCGTTCATGTCTGGCTCTAGGGTAAAAGGGCTCATGGTGTGCTTCCTATGTGTTGCGAGTGGGAGGTTGATGGTCATAGCCTGTAATATCCAGGCCAAAACCAGGCATGATGCTTGGCATTTTGCGTGGGCGCGCCATCAGTCTCATTTGACCAACTTTTAAATCGCGCAAGATTTGTGCACCCATGCCATACGTGCGCAAATCCATACGGCCAGATTCACGTTTAACAGGCGCCGTCTCTTGCCCAGGCCACGCGCTGATTTGACCAAACAAATGTTGGGCAGAACCCTGACAATTTAAAAACACCATCACGCCTGCGGGCGCAGCTTTGATGGCCTCGAGCGCCTCGGCCACACCCCAGGTATGACCCGCGCTGTGCACATCAAGCACGTCAAGCATTGAAGTTGGCTCGTGCACGCGTACCAAGGTTTCACGCAGTGGGTCAACCTGGCCCGAAATCAAGGCGATATGGGGGTTGCCCGCCACTGTGTCGCGGTAGGCCACCATCTGAAACGTGCCCCAGGCAGTTTGAATTTCGCGCGTCGCGACGCGCTCGATAACGGATTCGTGCTCGCTACGGTATTGAATCAAATCAGCGATCGTGCCAATTTTTAACTTGTGCGTGTGGCCGTATTCGATCAGGTCGGGCAAGCGTGCCATCGTGCCATCGGCCTTGAGGATTTCGCAGATGACGGCCGCTGGCGTTAGACCGGCCATGCGAGTGAGGTCGCAACCTGCTTCGGTGTGCCCAGCGCGCACCAATACGCCCCCCGCTACAGCTTTTAAGGGGAAAATATGCCCCGGCTGCACGAGGTCTATCGCCTTGGCGTCACGCGCCACAGCCACTTTGACAGTACGCGCCCGATCTGCCACCGAAATACCGGTTTCAACACCTTCTGCAGCCTCGATCGAGACTGTGAAATTGGTGCCGTAGGCCGTACCATTGCGTGCAGACATCAAGGGGAGCTCGAGCTGCTCGCAGCGCTCTTCGGTAAGTGTCAAACAAACCAGACCACGCCCGTGGGTCACCATAAAATTAATGGCCTCGGGGGTGACGAATTCGGCGGCCATCACCAGGTCACCCTCGTTTTCGCGATCTTCTTCGTCAACCAAAATCACCATACGGCCTGCGCGAAGCTCGTCAATAATCTCAGAAACGGGCGAAATGGCCGAGGCAGGTACGGGGTCAGAAGAGCTTGCGAGTGAAATTTTGGCAGACATAAGGTTCAAATATTCAGGCCTGAGTAGGCACCTATTATAGAATCGTTCAGCAGGATCCCTTCAGCGAGCTCCAAAACCCTTGAAAAGCCCCATGCAAGCACTTCAAACAATGGATGTCAGCGCGGCGAAACAGATCCGGTTTGTTTTAACGGATATTGATGACACCGTCACGACAGAGGGCAGATTGACGGCAAACGCCTATGCCGCGCTTGAACAGCTGGCGGCTGCTGGGATCACTGTGATCCCGATTACGGGGCGCCCGGCGGGTTGGTGCGACCATATCGCCAGAATGTGGCCAGTTTTTGCTGTGGTTGGCGAAAACGGTGCGTTTTACATGCGTTACGACCGCAACGCACGCAAAATGACAACCCACCAATGGGCCAGTCAGGCGCATTTGCAAGACAACCGAAAAAAACTTGACCGCCTAGCAATTGAGATTTTGCAAACTGTTCCGGGCTCGGCGCTTGCGAGCGACCAACGCTATCGCCTGGCGGATCTGGCGATCGACTTTTGTGAAGATGTCGAGCCGCTGCCCGAGGCCTCTGTGATGAAGATTGTGTCGCTTTTTGAGGGCGCTGGCGCACGAGCGAAGGTCAGCTCAATCCATGTCAACGGCTGGTTTGGCGACTATGACAAGTTATCCATAACCAAAACGCTGTTTGCCCGCGAGTTTGGCATCGATCTGCAAAACGACAACGACAACGTTTTGTTTATTGGGGATTCACCCAACGATGAGCCCATGTTTGAGTTTTTTAGCTATTCTGTGGGAGTGGCGAATATTCAAAAACAATTACATCGTTTGACGCATCGACCAAAGTTTGTGGCCCCGTCTGAGGGCGGCGCTGGTTTTGTTGAAATGGCCCGTCAACTGCTGCACGCTCGTAAATTGTGAGTTAGATGATTTATATCAAGCGAACTCGCACTTGTTGTACTTAAACTTTTCATACGGGCTGCAGGCGTTTGCTGGTCGGACTTATGACTAGTCATCATTCTTAATCGCAGGGGTCATTACAATGATAGGCGATGCATATCTTAAAGCGAACTATGGCAGAGCAAGAACTTAAGCTGCACGTACCAAAAGAAGCGCGCGCAGGCGTTGAAAAAGACCTGTTGCGCGGCAAGGTCACGCGGTTGCGGTTGCAAGCTTTTTATTTTGATACGCCTGACCGCGATCTGGTGCGCGCCAAAATCGCGTTGCGCTTACGACGCGAGGGTGAGCAGTGGGTGCAAACGCTCAAAATGCCCGGTGAAAATGCATTGTCGCGCATTGAAATTAATCACGATCGCCCCTCACCCGACCTTGACCTAAGTGTCTACGCAGCTGAACCGTTTGCTGCGGTGCTTGCCAAACACGCGCAAACGCTTTCGATTTGTTACGAAACTGATGTACAGCGGATCTTTAGACAAACGCGTACTGACTTGGGCGTAGTCGAAATTGCGCTTGATACGGGATTGTTACGCGCAGGCTCAGTCGAACTACCCATTTCTGAAATCGAATTCGAACTGAAACGCGGTCAGCTTGCTGCGGTTTTCGCTTTGGGAAAAAAATGGCAGCAGGCGCACGGTCTGATCTTAGATGCGCGCAGCAAGTCTGAGCGTGGCGATCGCTTAGCGTTGCTCAATGCCGAGTTAAAAACAATCAGTGAACAAAAGCAAGAACGCCAAGAGTCGTCTCGACGCCAAGCGATCGCGCAATTTTGGGCTGCACGCACTGCTGAAAATATTTCACTGCATCCAAAGATTCAGGCTCAGGCGGCGCTTGCAGCGGTCAGCGCCGAATGTCTGGATCAAATCATTCGCAATGCGGCCGTCTTGGCCGAAGTCGATACCGCCGATATTTACCAGGCGGGTGGTGCCGACCACGTACATCAGTTGCGGGTGGGTATTCGCCGCTTGCGCTCGGCGTGGTCGTTTTTTAACGGAATTGCCGTGCTGCCTTCTGAAGAGCTTCGCTCAGAGATCAAGCTGCATTTTGCCAAGCTAGGTGGCACGCGTGACGACGACGTCCTCAAAGAGACCTTACTCCCGGTACTCAATGCCGCGGGGCAACCCCCGTTGATACTAGATGACGGACAAACGCCAACAGACACCGAGAATGTCACGCTCACTCGTCCTTTTCAAAGTTGGTTACTCGACATGTTGGCGTGGACTGTGTTGCCGGCGGTAACCGTCGCACAAGAACAGAACGCCCCAACCGAGTCGATTGAACAGGTTGCTACACAAGTTGCCGCACTGGCAGCACAACCCGTCGCAGCAGAAGTGACTGCGGCAACAATCATCAAAGTTCAAAAGCCTTTAACGCTAAAAGACGCGCTCGTTAAAAAGCTAAAAAAATGGCATCGGCGTTTGTTGCAAGACGGTTTGCAATTTGATCAGCTTGAGATCGAACCGCGCCACGAACTCAGAAAGCTCGGCAAAAAATTGCGTTACGCCTTGCAATTTACCGAGTCACTGTTACCGACGGCTCGACTCAAGACGTACCGCAAACAACTCGCAGCTGTGCAAGACATTCTGGGTGAGATGAACGACTTAGCCGTCGCTCGGGATCGCTTTATCGGCCTGCGTGATACTCAGCCTAGCGCCTGGTTTGCCTGCGGTTGGATTACCTCGCGTCTGGATGCGTTGACGCAAGACGCCTGCGCGGCGTTTAAGCAGCTTTCACGCACCGAGACGTTTTGGCGTTAATACCCCCAAGTACCCGAGTGTTCGATTGAACACTCGATTTTGCTGGGAGACTGAGCCCAATCTGTCTTAGGTTGGTGACTGACTGACGACTGAGGCGAGACTGAGCCAGGTCTGTCTTGGGTTGGTTACTGCCCGACTACCGCGGCAGCAAACTCGGCAGCCACAAACGGCTGCAAGTCTTCAATCCGCTCACCCACGCCGATCCAATACACCGGAATCGGCCTGATGCCTTGCGCACCGGCAGCCACTGCGGCGAGCGTGCCGCCTTTGGCCGTACCGTCAAGCTTGGTCACGATCAACCCTGTTAAGCCAACCGCAGCATCAAACGCACGAATCTGAGACAACACGTTTTGACCTTGGTTACCATCGACCACCAATAAGACTTCATGTGGTGCAGTGGGATCAGCTTTGGCAATCACCCGGCGAATTTTTTTAAGTTCGTCCATGAGGTGCAACTGCGTGGGCAAGCGCCCTGCAGTATCCACCATCACCACATCCATGCCACGCGCACGGCCGGCATTGACCGCATCAAACGCCACCGCTGCGGGGTCGCCCCCGTCTTGGGCAATCACGTCAACGTTGTTGCGCGAACCCCATTCAACCAGTTGTTGTCGCGCGGCGGCTCTGAAGGTGTCGCCCGCGGCCAGCAACACGCGCGCACCTTCTTTTTGTAAACAAAACGCCAGTTTGCCGATGGACGTGGTTTTACCCGCGCCATTGACCCCTGTCATCATCACAACCAAAGGTTTGACGCGACCCACTTCAAAAGGTTTTTCGAGCACTTGCAGGTGCTCAGCCAAGACGTCACGCAACGCCTGCTTGACGCCTGCCGCGTCTTCGATGCGCTCTTGCTTGACCCGCAGCCTTAGAGCAGTCAACAACTGCTCGGTCGCCTCGACGCCTGTATCCGCCATGATGAGGGCGGTTTCGAGCTCTTCGAACAATTCCTCATCGACGCGCACGCCAACAAAAATCCCGCCAATACTTTTGCCAGTTTTGGCCAAGCCACCGCGCAGCTTGGCTAGCCATGATGATTTTTGTTCTGCCTCATCTGAATCATCTGAATCATCTGAATCATCTGCATCATCTGAATCTTCTGACTTCTCTGCATCCTCTGAGTCTTCTGCCTGCTCGTCCAGGGGATCGCCTTTCCAAGCGTCACCGATGAGGTCATCCTCCTCGGCCGCCCCAGGGGCTGTCGCCAACGCCTCGTCATCAACCGAACCCTCGGGCTTTGACTCTAAGTCACCACCACTCGGGGGCGGCTCTGGGTTACGCTTGAACCATCGACTCAATAAACCCACACGTGGAACCTCTGGCTCAGCGTCCTCGGCTGCAGGGGCTGCATGATCAACGCTTTGGGTGCCTTCGGCTGTAAGCTGTTGCGCACTGGTGGGCTCGGACACATAATTGCTATCTGCGCTCAGGCCAGCGTGACCGGCCTCAGGCACAGTTTGACCCGCCTCTGAGTCAGGTTGCTGCTCAGCGGCAATTGGGTCGATCGGGTCGGGTTTTTTCTTGAAGAAGCGAAACATAGTGAAGAAGTATATTCGGATCGTAGCCGGTCAGTATCGCCGCACACCAATTGAGGTGATCGAGGCAGAGGGTTTGCGACCCACACCCGACCGGGTGCGTGAAACATTATTTAATTGGTTAAGCTATTTTTGGGGCGGCGAGTTTTCGAATAAACGCGTGCTGGATTTGTTTGCAGGCAGCGGCGCACTGGGTTTTGAGGCCGCGTCGCGGGGCGTAGCGCACGTGCAGATGGTTGAACAACACCCCAAAGCGCTTGTGGCCTTGCGGGCCTTACGCGATAAAATTGGGGCCGATGTGGTGCGGATTCATGCCGGCGATGCAAAGGTAGTTTTAGATCGCCTAGAAGCTGCTCGCTTTGATGTAATCTTTCTTGACCCGCCTTTTGGCCAAGATTGGCTTGATTTCTTGTGGCCCAAGCTAGGCGATTTGTTAGAACCCCACGGACTTGTTTATATTGAGGCTGAAAAACCAATAATTATGCCTACGGGATACAGCTTATTGCGCCAAGACCGCGCGGGGGCCGTACACTATCACCTCTTTCAAATTGCTGCATTGCAAAAATGATCACTGCTATCTATCCTGGTACCTTCGACCCCTTGACCCGTGGTCACGAAGATTTAGTACGTCGCGCGGCAAGTTTATTTGACCGTGTCGTGGTCGGCGTTGCGCACAGCCGCAACAAAAAACCTTTCTTCTCGGTCGATGAGCGTGTTGAGATTGCGCGCGAGGTCTTGGGTCACTATCCCAACGTCAAGGTAGCAAGCTTTGCCGGTTTGTTAAAAGACTTTGTACGCGAACAAGAAGGCCGCGTCATCGTGCGCGGCTTGCGCGCGGTGTCTGACTTTGAGTACGAGTTTCAAATGGCCGGCATGAATCGTCATTTGCTGCCTGAGGTCGAAACGTTGTTTATGACGCCTTCGGATCAATACCAGTTCATCTCGGGCACCATCGTGCGCGAAATCGCCGAACTCGGTGGTGATGTGAGCAAGTTTGTGTTTCCGTCGGTTGACCGTTGGTTGCAAGCCAAGGCCAAAGAGCGCCGCGAAATGGGCATCACACCCCCGCTGGGCACGTAAGCATCATGGCCCTGCGCATCACCGACGAATGCATCAACTGCGACGTGTGCGAACCACAATGTCCCAATGATGCCATCTCGATGGGCGCAGAGATTTACGTGATCAACCCAGGTTCATGCACCGAGTGCGTGGGGCACCACGACGAACCTCAATGCAAGGTCGTCTGCCCTGTCGATTGCATTGAAGTGCATCCTGAGTTTGAAGAAAGCGCTGAGACGCTACTCAAAAAATATCACGTACTCACACGTTTGCCGGCTTAATCGCCTGCCGGCCAAATAACAGGCTTTGCCTCAGGGTGCACTTTCACTAAACGACTTAGCTGACCCGTCACATGGGTGAACCAAGCGGCCGCCACCTCACCCTCGTCGACCACATCAACCGTCTGGTTTGCAACCTGCGCCGTTTGACGCACGCTGTCATCGTCTTCGATCACATCCATCGGGATGTCCATGCGCAACATGCCCGGCGCGCGCAACACCAAATACCCCATACGGACGTCGGTGCTGACACCCGCCAGCCCAGGGCATTGCGCCGCACTCAGCCAGCCGCCCTTCGCATCAACCACAAACCAGCGTTGGTGATATTGTGCAGCGTCGCGATGCTCTGAGCCGATACAGCCCACAACGGGGAAAGACATTTCTTTTGACATGAATAGCGCCCTAGCTTGGTTTAACCTAACGCTCAGTCTAGCCCAATCCAAACTTTTTTCTCTGAGACCTTCAACGTTATGAAAATCGATCACCTGGATCATCTTGTTTTAACCGTCGCCAGCCTCGAGCGCACCTGTGATTTTTATAGTCGCATCTTGGGCTTTGAGGTCATTACCTTTTTGGGTGATCGCAAAGCCCTAAGATTTGGACAGCAAAAAATCAATTTGCATCAAGTTGACAACATGTTCGACCCAAAAGCTAAGACGCCCACAGCCGGGTCGGGCGACCTGTGCTTTATTGCGGTAACCCCAGTCGATGAGATCGTCAACGAACTGAACGCCGCGGGCGTCACGATCGAACTCGGGCCGGTCGAGCGCACCGGCGCAGTGGGCAAAATCAGATCCGTCTACCTGCGTGACCCAGATGACAATCTGATCGAACTATCAAATTATTTGCCCTGACACTAAAAAATCCCTCTAGGCAACCGGGGGGGAGCAGGCGACGACCGGTGAAGCTCACTCAAATTCAGTTAAAAATTCGAAATCAATCGCGACCATATCCTCATTTTCCCTTATATCGCAACTTGCTAACTTGCGATAAAGTCGGGCGTTGCATTTAAAACTCTGGAGACAAACATGAGCAATACGATCAAAAAGACCACCGTTCAGGCCTCGCGCCGTAAGCTGTTGCAAGGCGCCGCCGGGTTAGCCGCCATGGGCTTGCCTGCGATTTCGCTGGCGCAAAACAAACCGATCAAAATCGGTATGCCCACTATTTTGTCGGGTCGTGTGGCGATGCTGGGCCTTTCCTCACGAAACGGCGCGATGTTTGAAATTGAAAAATTCAATGCTGCAGGCGGCCTAGGTGGACGTATGCTTGAATTGGTTGTGCGCGACTCAAAAGGTCAACCCCAAGAAGCCGCTCGTGTTGCCCGCGAACTTGTCACCAGCGATGGCTGTGAACTGCTGTGGGATGCCGAGGCATCATCGGGCGCGTTTGCCGTGCACGAAGTGGCAAAAGACCTGGGCGTGTTTGTGATGCACACCAATTCAGAAACCTCTTCACTGACTGCTGATCCCAAGCTGCGCGTGGCGACTGCGTTTCGTTGCGCACGCCAGGGTATCCATGACGCGATCGCGGGTGGTTCTTATGGCGCGCAGGTTGCGAAAGAACTTAAACTCAGGCGTTGGATGAGCATTTCGCCTGACTACGCCTACGGCCGCGACACAACAACTGAATACTTTGAATATTTGAAGCACTTCAATAAAGACATCGAAGTGGTTGGCGAAGTTTGGCCAAAATTGTTTCAGGCAGACTACACCGAAAACATTACACGCATGGTGCAAGGTAAGCCACAAGCGATTTATTCGTGCTTGTGGGGTGGCGATATGACTTCATTTGTTGATCAGGCGGGCATTTATGCATTGTTTAAAGATAAACAATTCTTCTCGCCAAACATTGCTGAATACGCGGTGCTGAAAGCACTTAAAAATGTACCGCCAAACCTGCACTCTGGTAACCGGTACCTCAAGACCTTTCCGAACACACCGGCCAACGCCGCCTGGGCAGAAGGCTATATTGCCAAGTTTAAAGAGGATCCCTTGAACTGGTCATGGGAAAACGCGGTCGGAATGGGCTTTTTAACCGCTGCCATGAAAAAAGCAAACAGCTCAGACGGTAAAAAAATCGCCGAAGCAATGCGCGGTATGAAAATCGACTCGCCCTTTGGCGTCGACGGCACAATTACAATGCGTGCTGAAGACAACACCATTATCAACTACGCCATCGGTTATGGCCCCTTGATCAGCAAAGAGCCGTTTGTCACCAAGCAAACCGTTGGCGACTGGAAGCAAATTCTCGAACTCGAGCTCGAGTGGAAAAAACGCAAAGGCTGGGCATAACACTCAGAGAGTATTGCACTGAGGTCTAAAGGCCTTTGCCTGAACGTTCATGCAGAGGCCTTTTTTATACCAGCCGTTTGTTTTTGCTTTAACCGCACCCGTCTGCACTGTCCAGTCAGTTGCGGTTGTATCAACCGTATCCCCCCCTCTCGGAGACCCTCGTGGATCCCATCGCCTTATATGAGTGCGTGACCTCAATGTCGTGCATCGTCACTCAAACCAGCACTGGTTTGATTGTTGGCTCGCTGCTGTTTTTAGTCGCAGCTGGCCTGACCTTAATCTTTGGTGTGCTTGGCGTGATTAATTTTGCGCACGGCTCGCTCTATATGCTGGGCGCCTACCTGGCCCTGTCGGCCTATCGCATCACAGACAGCTACGTGCTCTCAGCCGTGATTGCTGGCGCAGGCGTCGGTTTGTTCAGTCTGATTTTTGAACGCTTTTTTATGCGACGCGTCTATCAGGCCGAGGTCTTACT
>Ga0114972_10001801_pt1 | contig 15977 bp, 8 predicted proteins | sample M_140807_EF_Meta_FD_87354 | JGI IMG/M metagenome (GOLD analysis project Ga0114972, IMG submission 87354) | Freshwater microbial communities from Lake Montjoie, Canada to study carbon cycling - M_140807_EF_MetaG | ecosystem: Environmental > Aquatic > Freshwater > Lake | place: Lake Montjoie... | reverse complement strand
CTTTTTTTTTTTATCGCTATCCATTGCAAAATTCGACATCCTTAATTTAGCTCCCCACGCCGTGAATTAAACGCCAAGGAAGTAGACGCCCTTCGCCGCATGAGTCCCAGGGACCAAGAGGTCCTCTCACGCCTGGGCCTTGGCTATCCCAATGCAGGAAAGTAGCGACTGTTTGTGCAAAACTACTAAACACTTTTAAGTTATAATTAAAACTCTTGGGTTTTAATATTTTTTTTGGTGAGTCGATAGGTGACTTCGTAGTGCTGTAACCATGGCTGTGACAGCCAGGCTTCACGGCAGATACGTGTCCAAAGTGCTCCGAAGCATTTTGCCTCTTCTACTTTTAAATCTCAAGATTGAGGATTGAGCTTTGAGCTATTATTATTCATTTTGCCTCTTCTACTTTTAAATCTCAAGATTGAGGATTGAGCTTTGAGCTATTATTATTATTATTATGTAATAGGGGTCGGAGTGAGGACCTGGTTGGACAGACACATGCTCGGTTGGACTAGTCCTAGTCCTAGGTCCTAGGTCCTACCAATTGGCAAGGAGCTGATTTGTAGGTCCAAAGACCTGACGAAAAGCAAAAGAGCATCCAGGAAAGAATGTCTAAGACGGTGATAGGATTTTTATTTAAAAAGGGGTTTCACCCCGCTCGTTTGGACATTCAGGAGAGGGTGTGGAAGAACGAGGAATCGAGACGAGAAGAGGAGCAGCGTATTCTGGAGGTTAAGAAGCAATTAGAGTCCGAGCGCAATTCAGAGGATTTAATACGCGCCCATCGCGATGGCACTGGTGGAAGTAGTGCTCCCACAGGGTTGGAATGGATGTACAGTGGTGGTAGTCAGCGCCCCACTGAAGCAGACCGCGCTCGGACTGCGGAGGAGTACTTGACAGGAAAGCGGGCCCTGGGTGCAGATGGGGGAGGGCGAAATGCAGCTCCCGCTAGCGACTTTGACATAGTCAAGGTTACTGAAGCAAGAATGGTATCGTACACTGGAATAAAAAAGGATGGGGTTTCCCATGAAGTGTCTGTCCAAGAGGCTGCAGCCCTCGCCAGGGAGGACCCTATGGCCTCAATGCTCAAGGTGAACTCCGGAGTCAGTCGGGGGGGCACCCACAATGATGGAATAAATGGAGCTTCCGCCGTGGACATTCAAAAGGTCAAAGAAAAATTGCTCTCTGAGCTAGGTAAAGGGAATGTTCCCGAAACAAAGTCTGCGAGTGTGCATTCATCTGGTGCCATTGTTGTGGAGGCTCAGAAGCTTGAAAAAACTGGAGAGCGATTAAGAGGGACAAAGAATCGGAGCAGTAGCCGAGAAAGCTATGACGAGCGTCGCTCGCACCATCGCCATAGCCATAAACGGCGGCACAACGATGACCGAAAGAAAGAGGGGAGTCGGTCTGAGGCTCACGAACGCCGAAGGAGTCGGAGCAGGGGTAAGCGGATGCGGATAAGAAGCAGAAGCAGAAGCCATGGCAGTCGCGATAGAACGATGGATCGTTCAAATGATCATATAGGCAGTGTAAGAAGCAGGAATGAGGAGCGAAGAAGAAGGGGGGGCGAAAGAGAGGAGGGGCGAAGAAGCAGGGAGAGGCGAAGCGAAAGAGAGGAGGGGCGGAGAAGCAGGGAGAGAAGAGGCGAAAGAGAGGATGGGCGGAGAAGCAGGGAGAGAAGAGGCGAAAGAGAGGATGGGCGAAGAAGCAGGGAGAGAAGAGGCGAAAGAGAGGAGGGACGAAGAAGCAGGGAGAGAAGAGGCGAAAGAGAGGAGGGACGAAGGAACGAGAGGGGAGGTGAAAGAGACGAGCGCAATAAAAATAGTGAAATGGGGGAAGAAAAGGACGATTTCCTTAAAAAGGGTGCAGAAAAGGAGGTACCGATAAGTGGATTTTCATCGCAGCATCATGAACTTGGTCCTCGTCCTCAAGATATTGCCTTGGCAGAGGCTAGACGTCTGGATGGGAGGGGGGGCTGGCAGGGTGGGGGTCGACACACTCAAACTTCCCAAAACTCTCAACACCCACATCATGTTGTGGAGAATCAGCGTAATATGAGCGATCTGGACCGTCAAAGAGCTAGGGAGAGAATGGAAACTCTTGGTGAGGCTCGACAGGCTGCACTTTTGTCCGCCAAGGGCAGTGCATTAATGGAGGCAGATGCCCCTCCAAACCAGTACTCAGGAAGCGCCCCATTGCCTTTCTTGCATGCCGCATTTAAGCACTCAACTGAGCAGGAAAGAAGCAGCGGAAGATAACCCCCAGCCCCCATTTTTTTATAATTTATATAGAGTACCTGTGCAATTCAATGTTTTTTTCTTTAGGACCTAGGGACCCATTCTCCTCCCACTTTTTTTCTTTAGGGATCCATTCTCCTCCCACTCCATCCTCAATACCGCCTCCGCAAGCGCTTCAAAGTCTTCAAAAGTATTGTACACAAAAGCAGACACTCTCAAATATGTCCGGGAATCCTCCCCCCCAAGCGGTCCTGGAAGAGTTTTAGCCGGTACTTCAATAGAGAAATCGTGATGGAGGGCGTCCTGGATCATTTTTGAGTGCCCAGAAGTACAGCGAAAGAGAGTGCATTCACCCTCCTGCTCTAAAAGCGCCCCTGGGGGCAAGGCAGACGGAGGAATTTGTATGCAGGCCATATGGGAATAAAACTCATCTGGGACGTGGGTGTCCGTTTTCCAGGCTTCCCGGAGTAGTTTCACACCTGAAATTAGTAGGCCTCTGCTGTACTCGCGAGCGCCTTGCAGACCCACCCAGTCCCACCACTTCAAAAGTGTGGGAAGAGCTACTGCCGCACCGTAGTCCCTACAGCCATCCCAAATAAATTCAGATGAAAACCCTGAACCATAGCCGTGACTTATGACGGCAGCTCTGGGCGTGGGTGAGGAGGGGGAGGCGTAGAGCATACCCAATCCACGTGAGCTGCACAACCACTTGTGGCAATTACTAACAAAGTAGTCCGCCCCTAGAGAGGGAATGTCAAGATCAAATGCTCCCAGCGCGTGGGCACCGTCAATGAGAACTTTTGCTCCCACTGCTTTGGCCGCAGCAGTCAATTCAAAAACGGGAAGCACCATGCCAGTGTTGCTGGTTACGTAGTCAAACACAGCAAGTACGCAATCGGGAGGGATCTGCGGAGCAATCTGAGATACAAGCTCAGAAGGGCCACCACTTAGAGGAAATGAAACTTTTCCCACTACTAATTTACCTCCGACCTTGGACACTGCACTTAAGAGCATTGTCTTCACGGATCCGTATCCAATGTCCAGACAGAATACAACCGCCCCTGTTGGAAGAGGAAAGGACTCGATTATAGAGGATAGGGCGTAGGTGGCATTCGAAACTAGCACTAGTGAAGTGGGCGGACACTTTACAAGAGAAGCGAGACACCTCACGCTATGGCACATCAGCGGGAAAAGTTCACGGTCAATGAGACGAAGGGGCTGTTGCTCCGCGTACTCACTCCACCTCTGCGCGCTCCTTACCGCGACCCTACACGCCCCACCAAATGCACCATGATTTAAAAATGTCCAAGAAGGATCCAGAAAATAATTTGAGCACTTCAGTGAATTTCCAAAGGCTGCTGGAGCTGATGCAGAGTCCCACAGGTCGTCCGTGCATACAGCACGAGGTGGTGCAGTATACTCGCTTTGCGGGGTACGAATCATGGCTTCTACAGACACATCTATTTGAAATGACCCAAAACCAGCATACCCCTTGGGTTTGTACATTTTTTTCGTGTGTACAGATTGGTTGCGAACCCAGCCTGCAACACGCACTTGCGGTTTCAGACTTGTTCCGGACTTGTTGTTCATCCTGTTTGACAGATTTGGGATGCCCGATATACTATCAACAATAACAGCAAAGCGTTTGCAAGATATCGAGAAGGCAAAGTTAGATATGACTGTGCTGTCTCTGGAGTCCCGAATTCAAGAAAGGTACCCGTCCCCTCCCATCGATTTATACAACGCTATAGCTTCGATCCCGGGAATGGCAGTGGCTGCAGAATTTAAGAGGGCATCTCCTTCGAAAGGTGCTTTTGTTCCAGTGGAGACGCAGGTTGACCAATACGCTAGGGACTACACAGAGGGAGGAGCAAATTTGATTTCAGTGCTCACAGAACCTACTTGGTTTAAGGGACACCTAGAGGATATGGAACGGGCGCGGCAGGTATCTTCAGAGGTAGCTGCCTCTTTGGGCCTCCCCTCTCGCCCCCTTATTCTTAGAAAAGATTTTATTTTAGATTCCCATCAAGTGCTGGAGGCCCGAGCATTTGGTGCAGATACCTTGCTATTAATTGTCGCGTCCCTCCCGACACCGGAAGTGCTTTCTCCACTCATAAAGTACGCTCGTTCTCTGCATATGGAACCTTTAGTGGAAGTAAACAATGTGGCAGAACTTAAGGTGGCTAAGGCATCTGGGGCTCGGGTTATCGGAATAAACAACCGCAATTTAAGGACATTTGAGGTGGACCTGGGAACCACCACCACCATAGTAGCTGAAGCAGCCGCTGGATTGACGGAGGAGAATGCAAGCTCCCGACTGGCTATTCTTTCTCTCTCTGGCATAAAATGTGGAAAGGATGTAACTTCCCTGGCTAGTGAGTGCGCTGCATCCCCGGGGGGGCTCGCAATTATGCGAGGGTTTCTGATAGGCGAAGCTCTCATGCAAAGCCCCACCCCGATCTCTCTTGTTCGTGAGCTCCGAGAGGCTGGCGTGTTCGCCCTTCTCTCCAACCCCCCAGAGGGTGGTGGGGGGTCTTTTATGGCCGTAAGTCACACGGGTGGAGCTAGGCTTGCTGGTGGCGCAGTAGGTGGAGGTCTCAGTGCAAAGATTTGCGGTCTCACTTCCCAAAAAAGTGCCGTCATGGCTGCTTCCGCAGGTGCACACTTTCTGGGGTTCATTTTCGTCCCCCAATCGAGCCGCACGGTGGATCCTGAGAATGTTGCCCAGTGGCTTGAAAGTATGAGAGGGGGGTCAAGGGGGTCAGGTGAAGCTCAGGCACTACTCAACTTTGCGGCCAGACTGCTGCCCACCATTGGATTGCCCCAAGGGGCAGTGGACGGTGCTCGACTGGAGACCGCCGGCTGTCTTTTGCGCGCAGCAGTATCCCTCTCTCGCTATCTCGCCGTGGGGGTCTTCAGAGATGAGGCGCCTTCCTCAATTCTAGCCCGAGCTACACTGGCAAAAGTAGACTGTGTACAGCTTCACGGGGAGGAAGCATCGGGTGACTTTGCTAACTTTCCCATCCCTATCATTAAGGTGATGCATCTCCCTGCAGGTGGCTCGGAAGGAGGTGCGGGGTCAGTAAGGGAAGCATGCACAAAGTTGGCAAAAAACATGGCGGAATGGAGCACCACCGCTGCCCTGCTGCTCCTGGACACATCTGGGGGAGGAAGTGGCGTGCAATTTAATCACGCCACACTTCTCCCTGCTCTGGACATAGCGCTCAGCTCTCTCCCGGGTAAGATGGGCATTAAAGTGCCAGTGCCCGTGTGGCTTGCTGGGGGGCTCATTCCTGAGACTCTTTTACAGAATCTCAAGGGCTTAACCAAAAATCTCAAGGCGGCGCGCTGTGTCTACTGCACGATTCAAGGACTAGATGTTTCCTCTGGGACGGAGTGGGGAAAGGAGGAAAGCCCTAGCAAACGGGACCTAGTTGGAAGCAAAGACCCAAACAGGGTGCTCTCTTTTATTGCTGCCTGCGGAGGGGCACTTAGCTAACTAAAGACAATAATTACTTTATAACTAATATCTACTCATCGTCCTCCTCTTCCTCCTCGTCTTCCTCCACCTCTGCCATGGCCTTGAGCAACTTTTCCTTCTGCGGACACGAGTTAGGTGTATGTGTGTGTGTGTGAGAGAGAGAGAGAGAGAGAGCTAACGAACGAGAGTGTTATCAAACAAACAAGGAGGGGCAGTAGATAGGAAGACTAACCTGTGCCGACTTCTTCGCTGCAATCCTGGCAACGCGCTCCTCAAGAGTGCTCTTTCCAGGCTTTCTGAAGGACTTATCTACGGTATAGGCGGCCTTGGCTTTGCGAGATGGGTCAGCGCGGATAGCCTCCATGGCGCTAGAGTACATTCCCTCAATCTCGTCAGCGGTAATCCCATCGTCGATCCAAGCCTGGAAGCGCTTCTCGTACATTTCAACGTCTTCCTCTGCACTCGTGAAGGGAAAAGTGTGTAAGCAAGGAAAAAAGAGTAAGAATCCAGACGATGGCATAAGTGCGCGGGGTCAGAGGGAGAGCACGCGCGGAAACAAAAACCTACCTTCGAGATACTCCATGTACTCCTTGATGTGGGCGCCGGTGATCCTGTCCCTCAATGCATCGGGGTCGTACTTCTTCGCCTCTTTGATGTAGCCAGGGAAACGCTTCTCATTGTGAGGAACGTCTAGACCACCATCTACTGCACCCTTCATTGCGCCAAAAACACGGGCACCCGTGGTGGTTCGGCGGGTGCCAATATCCAGGCAGCACTTGAATGGCCGCTTTTCATCGTCGAGCTCCTTCACGTAGTGCACTTTCCTCTTAAGCTCTTTGCCAGAGTGAGGGTCCACTGCAAGGGACTTGTGAATGAGACCGTCGGGCTCCTCCACGCCGGGGTAAGACTCTGCCAACCCCTTCTCCTTGAGCAAGCGACGGGCGCAAAGGTAACCAGTGAGGTAGGCGGCAGTGTAGTTCTTGAATCCAACCTTCACTCCGTAGTTTTTGAGCTCAGAAGAGTAGGCGGATGCAATAACCCTGTCACCTTGAGACTCTCCCTCACCAGGCCACGTAGACTGGACCACCTGCACGATCACACTGGAGTTCGTCAAGCGCACCACTAGGCGGTTCTTAGGGGCCTGGTACTTGTTCTTGTCCTGAGTAACCATGGCACGACGGGCCTTGTAGTCCGTCTTTCCCTCGCGTCTCCTACGGTACTTGACCTGGTACCGCTTAAAGTACGCCTTGCTCTGCGGGAAGGAAGCAGGAGGTGTGTGGGGGGGAGGCATGTTAGTGGGAGAGGTGGTGGCAATGAGGCGTCCGGTCTTACAGGAGAGCCTGCAACCTCAAAAATTAAGTCAAAGCAATATAATTAAAGAGTGTACATGAGTGGAGGAGCGCAGGGCTACACTTACCTTCTGTACTTTAACGAAAGGCATCCTTTTCCACACGTGGTTTGGCTGTCCATAGACTCCCCTTTGGGGTCCGGTGAAAAAACCATTATAACCGGTTTAGCCGTCCCCAATAAAAAGCAGCAAAAAAAACACCAGTATGGACGGCGAGGGAGTAGAATATGAAGGAGCTGTGCAAGTAATAGGATTAAACGAGAAGCTAAATAAGTTAGTGTATAATCCCAAGCAGTTAACTCATGTTCTTTCGCAGCTACCCCGTCCTGACATGAAGCTGTGCGTGGTATCTGTCGTGGGTGCCTTTCGCACGGGCAAATCCTTCCTGCTAGACTTGTTATTGCGTTTCCTTCGTTTCAAGGGTACATTAACAGGCGCCGACGATATTTCTTGGTTGATGGCTGAGGGAGGGAATCTTGAGGGGAATGAGGAGAGCAAAGCTCCCGACTTTGTGAAAAAGGGTTCGGAAGGTCCCAGGGCGGGTTTCAAATGGCGCGCGGGGAACAAGCGCATGACTGTTGGCATGTGGTTGTGGAGCGAGCCATTTGTGCGACGTTTAAAGAGCGGAGAGGAGGTTGCTGTGCTCCTCATGGACACTCAGGGCTTATTTGACACTGTTACCAATCAGACCCTCACCGCTCACATTTTCGGCCTCTCAACTCTCTTCTCCTCGTACCAGGTGTACAACATCAAGGAGCGAGTGGGGGAGGATGCTCTTCAAAATGTAGCTCTTTTTTCAGAGTATGCCCGCATCGCCTCGGGTGTGGCAGAGGAGACTGAAAGTGATGGAAAGGTTGGAGAGGGCGAGAATGCAACGCTACCCCGTGCCGTCATCCCCACCCCCTCAGCAGCGATGAGGACTCCCGTATCTTCTTGCAGGGAGTTAGACAGGGGACATTCTCGACCCACCCCGGTATTTCAGCGTCTAGAATTTCTCATCCGGGACTTTCAACTTTCCTCGCCCGCTCTCTGGAACGACGCCGGGGGAGCGGAACTTGAGATGGGACGCTACTTTGCGGAATTGTTCGACGTGGAGGGGGAACGGTCGGCCACGGGGAACAAAGCCCTAAGGGAAACCCGGGAACACATTCTCGACTGCTTTAAAAATGTCTCTTGTTTTGGGCTTCCGCACCCTGGCGACGACGTGGCGGGTAATGCGGAGACGCCGTACGATGGTAGTGTGGCAAAGATACGCGACCGCTTCAGACTAGCCCTGTCCCGCTACGCTCACGCTGTGTTTAACGATCAGTTAGAGCCCAAGCGGGTTGCAGCAGGAGGTGTGAGTGCTGGGCTGGAGGTCACAGCGGAAGAGTTTCCCCACTACGTTGAGTCGTACGCCAAGGTATTTGAAAGGTCTGCCACGGACAAGCGCTTCCCTGAGGCAGTGGTGCTGCTAGAGGCCACGGCTTCTGCCTCCAATCGTTCCGCCCGGGATCATGCTTTAAACCACTACCAAAAGGCTTGCGCAGCACTCACTAAACATTTCACCATGTACGTGGAACCCTCCAGCTTGGAGCTTCAGTTCAGAGACCTCATTTCGGAAGCTTTGGGTGTTTTTGACAAGCGTGCTCAGTTTGGGAGCAGGCAAATGAGGGAGTCATCGCGCACGTCTCTGAAGAGTGACTTAGAGGAGGTTATGGTGGATGGCCTGGAGAGGAATAAAAAGGTTTCCCCCCCATTAGCTGAGTGGATGATCCTACTTGTCCTCTGGTTTTGTTTGGTTATTATTCAATCCTGTGTAGACTTCACATGCTCTTCCTGGCTCTCTCTTTGCTTTAACCTCTCGCGTCTGGCTGCCCTCCTCAAAACACTTATTATCCTATTGATTCCCTGGTCTATTTTTATGGGGAAGCTGCCACCCCTCGTCAGCGCTGTTCTTCGGGAGTTGGGTTCATCCATGAACAGTGGAACGCTACCTGCCTCAGTGCAGACACTTTTACAATTTAGTGGAGGGGGGGCTCTTAATTTCCCTCCCCGGGGGCCTACCAATCCAGTAGCTGCTGTAATAGATGCATCTACTACTTCCGCGCCAGCAAAAGCTAGTTCTGCTCCCATAACCACACAGTCCCGTCCATCTCAATCGCATCCGCACGTCGAGCGCCGTGACCCCCCTCCTCCTTCTTTTCCTGCTGCTTCTTCACCAGTTTCCAGTGCTGCTGAGGACATTCACACGACACTGAACTCTAACCCTGAGCTAAGCAGCAGCAACATGCCCTCGTCCCCCTCTGTAACCTACTCGTCTGGTGCAGTGCGCCGCAAAATTCGGAGGGACTAATTTGCGTTTTCTGCTCATTTTTTATTTTATAAATAAATAAATAAATACGTAAATTTTAAAAAGATTGTTGGCCCCTGGGAACCCAAATTCTCAAACGATCGCAAGCCCTTCTAAAGGATTCTGAGGCTGTGAATTTAGTGGGGATTCCCTCCAAAACTTCTTGGCTTGTCCACCGCCTACTCTTCAAGTGTCCCCTCGTGGACCTGCGTTGTTTTGAGCTGTTTTCAACAGTGAGGCTGTCTGGTTGCTGAGATAAGGGCAGAGCCATATCACTTTCATCCAGGGCGGCTACGCAAGGGGGGGGGGATAACGCCACGCTGGCTGATGCGGCTGTGAGGTAGGGGCGACTGGGGAGTGTGATCAAGGGCTGGAATGCGGTTATAAGGGGTTTTTCTTCCCTGTGCCGACATAAGCAGCCCCCACTGCTCACACTCAGTACACTTGTGCCATCAGGGTTATGCAAAAAAATTCCTTGGCGCACAAAAATGCAGGGTGGGCGAAATGGTAGTGGTTGACTATTGGAGGAAGAAGTGGGGGGGGGGCCTTTCATTGGCACAAGCCGTTTGTCAGGCAGTGCTAACGGGGGTTTGGGGCCATTGAATCTAAGTGCAGGTTTCACACGAAACCCAGGAATGTTTTTAATGCCCATGGCGCTATCCAACGCTGCAGATGTGCAGATGTCAGGGTTTCTTCGAAGCAAATCGTCGTACCGCCCTTGCTCGCGGGCCAAACCCCTTTCGTCTTGAATCAACTCTGTGTCAAATACCTTTGAGATTTCTTCCTCTTTTAAAGCTGTTTCTGTCTCATCATTAAACTCTTGGGAGGCGGCCATCTCGCCAAAGTCCACTCTATCGACTACACCATGCAGAAGTAAATCCTTGGGCTGAGGGAGAAAAGCTTGCTCCTCATCGCTCCACAAAGCCGTTATCCCCCCTGGCAGCAGCCTTTTCCCACCATCAATGGGGACCTTTTTTTTTGGTGCGCAATCCATATTAACCTCCAAGCAATCGATTGTGTTGCTCCACTGGAAAGGTAAGAAGGAGTTGAGCATTTGGAAATCCTGCTGTGAAGTTAAAAATCCTTCTTCCTCTCCACCGCCTTGAGCCCCGCGCTTCGCGCCCAGTCGGGCCCGTAGTAAGTCTCTGTGAGTAGACAAAACTGTCCGGCTTTCGCTAAGAAATTCCGACTCGGGAGCTTTACCCCACAGGGCCCGCCCGGAAGGAGTGTTCAGTTGAGACACAGCCTTTACGGCTTCTTGCGCGGAAAAGTATGCCACCCAAACCTGCCACGAACCATCTAAGGATTGATCAGAACCAAATGGCTTACAATTAATAATAGATCCAAAACGACTCATTACGCGAAACACGTCATGGACGTCCACGTGAGCTGGTAAACGAAGAAACACTGTAAAGGCGTCGCCCTTCTGTGTAAAGTCCATCCATTCGCCGAAACCGTGCAATAATTGATGCTGACAACCAGGAGAACCGTCATGAATCAAGCCATCTTCCTGTGGTGATATGCACCACTTACGCTTCATCGTTCAATAAATTAAAAAGTATGTTGAAAAAGCAGGAAAACGGGGAAAAAAAAGAACGAAAAAAGAAGAAATTTTGCAAAAATGAAATGAAAGAAAACAAACAAATGGAGCGTCTGTTAAGCGCTTTGCGCTCGTGCTACTCATCAGATCTATCTTCTTATGAAACAACCGTGAATTTTGTCCTGCAAGATTTAAGCTTGGATTCAGACGCGTCTATAAGTGCCTTATCCCTTCAGGAATTGGCCTTGTTGAGTCTTCTTCAAGATGTTGTAGCCGCTCACTGTCTTCTTCCCTGTATTCTCCCACCAGCCCTACTTTTATCCACATTAAACAATCGATTTGGAGAGGCATCTCAATCCTTGAGTAAACTGGGCGTGCAAGGTGCAGCCGGTCTAGCAGGTCGCATTGCTGGAGGAGAGAATTCAGATAACTCGGGTGGTCGTGTCGGAGGATTGGATGACAGCCTGAGGGTGGTAGTGGAATTAGGGTGCCAACTTATTGTTCATCCCAGAATGGATCCTCGCTTTATTTCTAAACACTGTCCTGAATTGTTGGCCGGTGCACTCCTTTTGCGCCGCCGCGAGGGTGGCACTACCGCGGAGAATCGCAGCCCTCTCCACTCCCTTAAAAGCTTCCTTCCTTTGTCAACTCTTTCGGGGGCCCTTCTTTCTCTGGTCTCTGGTCGATTGTGCGTTGATATAGCTTCAGTGGCCCCGGGCTCTGGGGACAGCATTTCCTCTACCGTGAGTGCTCTGCGAGTGGCAGCAGGGGCGGAGCTTTGTCGCGTTTGCATGCTTCCTAGTGGAGTAGAGTCCGTTGCGAGGGCCATGTTTGACACGATTAACATAGGAAGTTCATCGTCTGTGGACCGAGTAAGAGCGCGTCTCTCCACAATCCTCACGTCCCCGCCCCTTGAGCTGGCTACTGCAGAGGAATACTTTGGCGCACTGGGACCCCAACTTCGGGCCATGCTTCGCTACGTTGGAGGGGCGTCCCACCTCCTTGTGGATACAGCCTCTCTTACCTTAGCGAATTTGTTCAAGATCTGTGCGAAAATCGACCCACCTTCTCCCCATAGAGAGTGCTTGTTGCGCAACGTTCTGCTCCCCCTTTTTGCACCCTTCACTTCCTATGTAACCCCTAGGTCACAGAAGGAAGAAAAGGTTGACTGGGAGGGATCCTGTCCCCAGGCAGTGCTACTTCCCAGTGGGGGTCGCGTTTTATATTCAGAGGATGATGTTTTAGGGGCTGCTGAGGACTTGCACAAAGTACTCAGCGTGGCTCCTCCAACACATGCCGTCGCTCGACTTCTCGCCCCCTCTCTTCCTGCACTCCTTGACCTATATACTGTGTATACCCAGGCCACTCTTCGTAAAGGCTCAGCATCGGCCTCCAAGGAGCTCCTGGCTCGTATTTTGTCTGTGCTACCTGCTTCAGAAGGGGCGAGGATTTGTGGGAAAATTGTGGGACTTCCCCCAACTTGCCTACGTAAAGTTTGTGCTGGTCAGGATGATGGGACGCAATCGAACGAATTTCTATCGCTCTCTCGCCTTCCTAATCTAGCTTACGTCCTTGGTGAAAATGCAGGGTTCACACTGGCCCGATTTCCTGGTCCTGTGACTTGGAAGGGGGTGTCTCTTGAAAGTGATGCACCCCCTCCTCTCTCCAGTCTTCTACTCTTTCCCCCGCGCCCTTCGCTCCCAGTGAAGAATGGGAATGTCTCAAAAAAAAGTGGGGTTTTAGAATCTCTTTTCTCAATCTCCAGTGGAAGTCAGAGTAAGGAGAGTGACTGCAGGGGGGGGAATTTTCAGTACAGCGAGGGCCTTGGGGGCGTGAAAAATCCCCGGGCTGAGGAGAGCAATTCACGGATAAACTCACTAGTTGACATTCTGTCTATGATTCCCGCACCAAAAAAGGGAGTTGCAGCGCTGTCTATCAGTGGGATCCTTTTTACAGGCTTGCTAGAATGGCAAACTCAGTTTGTTTTGAGTGGGGGTCGGGGTGAGGAGGAGGATGCCATACCTCCACTTCAACTAGCTGTCTGTCTCAGTGAGCGCTTAGGGCCTCGACTTCTTCACAATGAGCTTCAGTGTACCCAGGCGGTGAGGCATTCACTGCTTCTTGCCGTACTCTCTACGGGGCTTTCTATTCCTGGCGCGCTAGAAGCAGGGTGTGGGGATGATGACACGGAGGCCTCAAAAATACACCTCGAAGGGCTTCGAAAACACGCTCAAGCTGCTATTACTCCTGGTGTATCCAATGCCTTAGAAATTGCATTAAAGCAGCCTTCTGTATCTCCCTCATTAGACTGTCCAGACACGGAAGAATTACTAAGCACCTGTCTTGGACTCCTCACTATCCTCCTCACTACAACTTATTCAATGGAAGAGGAGGGAGCGGGGACGAAGGATATTTCCTCAGAAATGGAGGCCTCACAAGTGAGAATTGCAAAAAATGTTTGGCTTCGCAGCACTCTTCCACTCTTGATGGCTCTCACGGAACACCCTAACGAGGAGCTAAGTGAAACAGCAACGGCCCTTCGCGCTCTTATTTTGACGCGCTCCGTTGAACCCACCGAGCAGCGTCTCCCGACTACTACTTACTCGGCAACTACTAAATCTGTCTCCCAGAAACAAGGGAGATCACCTGGGGAGGTGAGTTCCTGCAGCCTAAATTCACACGCAGATCTTAAAACTGCCATGGAGCTAGTGATGGACCCAGAGCCAGCAGTGCTTTCTCATGGGCTAAGAGCCCTAGCTCAGGCCGTGAAGTGCGGCGCGTTAGGTAAGCCCACAGTCGGCACCCAGTATGGGGAAAGCTACCCAAAAGCGAACCTTATGGAGGGAGATGACACCCAAGGGAACGAAGTAAACAATAACAGAAGTAACAACAAAGCTATGGTCAGCTCACTCCTGGATTTGTCTATGAAAAATCTCGCCTCCCATGATTCTTACGTTTACCTAGCATCAGTGGACCTCCTTCAGGCGTTATCATCCAGTCCGCATGCCCCCCACGTTCTTCCCCGACTTTTACGTGAGTATTCCGGTTCCGTTAGTGCACCCTATGCTCCTCGTGTGCGTGTAAAAATCGGCGAGGCTCTCTCCCTGGTTTCAAGAAACATGGGCAGAAGCGGTATTCTTCCCATTTATGCACAATCACTCCTAGGCTGTTTACTTAGCGTTGGACCCGGTGGCTGGAAGTCGCAGGAGGCATTAATTCAACGGCTCATAGCTAAGGAGGGTAGTGTAGTTTCGTCCCACTACCAAGAACAGAGCTTAGAGGAACCGTCAGTCGCCCACTTTTTCCCTCCAGGGACATCCATTAGGGACATGTTCAATCCTTTCAATGTTGCCCTCGCCCTGAAAGACGCGTGCGAACTCCGCGCTAGTGCGATATGCACCGTGGGTGAAGTGGCACTCTTTTTGGGTTCATCACTGGCTACTCATTGTTTAGACCTCGTGGGCGGCTTGAGTGGGGTGTTGGTTATGGAAAGGTTTCCCTTGAAAAAATGTAGTAGGAGTGGGGAGGGGGAGGGGGAGGGGGAAAGAGATAGGGCCATTGTTGAGATGGTTGCAGGGGTGAGACGGGCTGCCGCGCTTGCTTTACGTCGCCTTATGGAAGGACCTGGTGCTCTCTCGTCTCTTGCCGGAAAGGGCCGCATGCGAGAACTCCTCGCCTGTCTGCAGGCATCCTCTGAACTGGATGAGGACGCCAAGGTTAGGGCCCATGCTAAGGATGCCCTTGCATTTATTTCAGATGCCGTGGATAGACTTGCTGGCGTATTTTAAAAATATGAATACATTTTTTTTGTTTTGAATGCCCAGACATATTCAAAGGCCAGCCTTTCTCAACCACACCTGTGTTTCCTCTAAACAGCATCTGGGATTAGCACCAGCAGATATAAGCGTGTCGGCGATGTCTCTCCATTGGCGCACCCCTGTGTAGGGCCAACCTGCCACAGCGACTGGCGCATCCAAGAGACGTTGCACTAACACGTCGAGCGGCCGTTTTTGAACCACTCTCCCCCCCATTCCCACGAGCTCATCCATAACGGCATTGCAGTCCGCCCCTCCAGAACACATCGCCAAAATGAGTGGAAGCAAGTCTGCCCCCTTTTCCGGGTCGACCATGCCCTCCTCCTTACCACCCCTGAGGGCCAGATGCAGGGGTGTGGATCCGCTACGTTGCGACGCTGCCCGCAAACCCCTACCCTTGCCGTATTTCACAAGAAGAAGGGCTATTTCAATTCCCACCCTCCCCCCAATAGTTAAAGCGGTGTGTAAAGCGCACTCTCCCGAGTTAAAGCCTTTAGTGTAGCAAGCGCCTGCGTCTGCACCACGAGAGAGGAGAGTGTACACACTGTCCAAAGCGCGTTGGGATGGAATGAGCTCATCCCGCAGAGCCCGAAGTGTAGATAAGAGAGGAGTGGCATCATTACTGTCCCTCACTTCTGTGCTACACTTCAGTGAAAGAAGGTGTGAGATACGCAACGCGCTGCCCTTCGCCGCAGCAACATGGAGCCGAGTACCCATGAACACCGCAGTTGCCACGGGAAACGCAACACTTTGCCGCACTTCTGACGGCTTTTGAATCCCTCCTCCTTTCAGGAGAGCCACTGATGATTCCACCCTGTCCAAAAGTTTGCTGTGAGTGCTCAGACCTTGCTGCTTGCTTGAAAATGCCCCACCCCGTTTGCTCTGAGTGCTCAGACTTGACTGTTTACTTGAGAATGCCCCACCCCTCGCCTGATTGTTCCCAATAGATACTACCAGCGTCTCGGGAATTCTCGCACTTATTTCATCTGGGCTGCTACGAACGATTGCGTCGTGCACGGTCAAGCATGTAGAGAGTATTCCTGCATTTTCCGCTTGATGAAAAAAACCCAGTTTGTGTAACAGGGAAAATACAAAACCCAAATTTTCAATATTCTTGAACACAGCAGTTGCCACAGGAACTGCAACACTTTGCCGCACTACTGACGGCTTTATAACCCCACCTCCTTTCAGGGGACATTGCCGCTTGCCTGAAAATGCCCCATTCAT
>Ga0114972_10001797_pt1 | contig 16033 bp, 16 predicted proteins | sample M_140807_EF_Meta_FD_87354 | JGI IMG/M metagenome (GOLD analysis project Ga0114972, IMG submission 87354) | Freshwater microbial communities from Lake Montjoie, Canada to study carbon cycling - M_140807_EF_MetaG | ecosystem: Environmental > Aquatic > Freshwater > Lake | place: Lake Montjoie... | reverse complement strand
GACTGGGCGCGACGCTTTAGCAGAATTATTTTTTTGTCGGCCAGACATTTCAGTCTTGACCCAACTCAGTCGCTCCGCAAGTTGTCGGTTAACTCAGCGACTGTTGCAATTTTATGCCAATTTGCCGAATTATGGCGAATCCCCTACGTCCTGACAGGGTGAATAAGGGATAATGGCACGATGATATGGAACTTTACCAAAATGCACGGGGCGGGCAACGACTTCGTCATGCTAGACGGGGTCAGGCAAGCCATTGACATGACCCCAGCGCGCGCGCGAGCGCTTGCGCACCGACAATTTGGCGTGGGCTGTGACCAAATTTTGTTGGTCGACACCCCGCTGCACCCTGAGGCCGATTTTCGTTACCGCATCTTTAATGCCGATGGTACCGAGGTCGAACATTGCGGTAACGGAACGCGCTGCTTTGTACGCTTTGTGCACGAGCAAAAACTGTCGTCGCGTAACCCCCTGCGAGCCGAGATCGCAACGGGGCTCATCACCCTTGAAGAACTACCCGATGGCAACGTCACCGTTGAAATGGGGCAAACACGCTTTTCTGCAGCCGATCTGCCCTTTGATATCCAAGGCCTTCCTAAAAAAACGCAGGGTCAAGACACGCTTTATGGGGTCGAGCTTGCCACCACCCCACCACAAACAGTTTGGCTCTCAGCCGTTGCCATTTCAAATCCGCATGCCGTGCAAGTTGTCAGTGATGTCGAAGCCGCGCCCGTGGCGTTGCTTGGCCCTCTCATCGAGTCGCACCCAAGGTTTGCGCGGCGAGTCAACGCAGGTTTTATGCAAATCGTTGATCCGCACACGATCTATTTACGTGTATACGAACGTGGCGCTGGCGAAACCTTGGCCTGCGGCACGGGTGCCTGTGCGGCGGTCGCGGCAGGCGTTCGACAAGGGCTGCTTGAATCGCCGGTGCGCGTGCGTACCCACGGCGGTTGGCTCGCCGTGGCGTTCGATGGCACCCAGCTGCGTATGACAGGCCCGGCCACCACGGTTTTTTCTGGCAGCATTGATATCGATCAATTGGTCGCCTCGATTCCTTCCTTAACGAGACCTTCGACATGATAAATACCGCGCACACCATCGCAAAATTTTTACAAGAACATCCGGATTTTTTTGTTGAATACTCGGATATTTTTTCAACAATCGAAGTTCCTCACCCGCATCAGTCGCGCACGATTTCATTAGGCGAGCGGCAGATTTTGACGCTGCGCGAGCGCTTGCGCGAATTTGAATTTCGCCTAGCTGAGCTTGTACGAAACGGCGCTTTAAACGAGGCCACCACCACCAAGTTAAATCTTTGGTGTACACGCATGCTCGCTGAGCAGTCGCCACTGCGCCTGCCCGGTGAAGTCGCCCTTGGCTTAGCCGAGCAATTTAATCTGCAAGAGGTCGCGCTGCGCGTCTGGGGGTTAGACGTACCTGCTGAAGGGGTTGGCGTCCCAGTCGATGCCTCAGTGCATGACTTTGCCAATACGTTGGCAGCACCCTATTGCGGCTCAAACACTGATTTCACTGCCGTCAGTTGGTTACACAAAAAACCGGCCTCGCTCGCAATCCTATCGTTACGCGCCAAGCCCTTAGAGCCCGCCTTTGGTCTAATGGTGTTAGGCTCAGATGACCCAGACCGCTTTGCCCCCGACATGGGCACGACCTTTTTACAAACCGTCAGCAATCTTGCGAGTGCCGCACTGTCGCGGCTCAAGCCCGCTGGCGTCCCTCAGGGCGAATGACGTGTCGTTCACCATTGACTGAGCGAACAGCTGATGTCGCCTCCCAAACCTGCCAGCACAACAGGCTCAAAGAATGCCGAGGCAGGTCAAACGACAACTGGTGTGCCGCCTGCCCCTGAGTTGCCAGAAGCGGCAGGGCAGTGGCTCAGACATCTTGAGCAAAACCGGCGCTATTCGCCGCACACCCTTTCTGCCTATCAGCGCGATCTGCAACAGTTAGTGCAACTGGCCCAAGACAGACCGCTGCAGTCTTTGGTGAACGGCAACATTCGACAATTTTTAGCTCGACTACACGGCCAGGGACTGGGCCCTCGTAGTCTGGCCCGAATGCTTGCGTCTTGGCGCGGCTTTTACAAGTGGTGGGCACCCCAAAGTGGCATGGCGCTCAACCCCGCCGCCGACGTTCGCGCCCCCAAGGCAGCGCGGGGTCTGCCCAAAGCCTTATCGGTCGATCAAACTCAGGCGCTTCTTGAAGCGCCTGTGCTGCTGGCACAGACCAACCCAATCTCGTTGCGAGACCGGGCGATTTTTGAGCTGTTCTACTCAAGCGGACTGCGGTTGAGTGAACTCGTCGGCTTGGATGTGCAGTACACGCAAACCAAAGAGCACACTTCAAGTGGCTGGATCAATCTGGCCGATCACGAGGTACACGTGTTGGGCAAAGGTGGCAAGCGTCGCACCGTACCGATCGGTGCTCAAGCGCTGCAGGCTCTTGCCAACTGGCTCGCGATTCGACCCCAGCTCGCCCCCTCTAACGTCGCGATGGCTGATCAGGTTGCCCTGTTTATTGGGGCGCGCGGCCGACGCATCAGCCCACGTGTCATTCAAGGCCAATTGACCAAGCTTGCGTTACAAGCGGGTCTCCCTACCCATGTGCATCCGCACGTCTTGCGCCATAGCTTTGCCAGCCATGTGTTGCAATCCGCCCAAGATTTACGGGCTGTTCAAGAGATGCTGGGTCATGCAAATATTTCAACGACACAGCTTTATACTAAGCTAGACTTTCAGCATCTGGCGAAAGCGTACGACTCAGCTCACCCCCGTGCCGGCCGAAAAAGCTAAGAATTTCCTTAAATTAAGGGTTTTGAACCCTTGAAATTTACGATTTACCCCCAATATAGTGTCGATGTCATGATTTTGAGGTCTACACTCACTTCGCCATAGCCATGAGCTGCGAATGAAAATGTTTGCCGCAAATCGTGTGCTGTGCTGTAATCCGGCGTTCGCCTTCGGGCGCAGGCTTGGCTCGGTGCCCCGCACCCTCACCCGTTTTTTGAAGTTGATTGGCTCATGAATTCCCCCCGAAATCCGGACGAAATGGTCCCCGTCACAATCCTCACCGGCTTTCTCGGCGCGGGTAAAACGACCTTGCTTAAACGCATTCTGACCGAATACCACGGTAAACGCATCGCGGTCATCGAGAATGAGTTTGGGCCCGAAAGCATCGATAACGAACTGCTAGTGCAAGAGCAAGATGAAGAAATCATCGAGCTCTCGAATGGCTGCGTGTGCTGCACAGTGCGCGGCGACCTGATGCGCACACTCAACGACTTGCGTACACGCCGTCAGGCAGGCGAGCTGAAGTTTGAACGCGTCATTATTGAAACGACCGGCATGGCCAACCCAGGCCCAGTCTGCCAGACGTTTTTCATGGACGATGACATCGCCGATTACTACCGCCTAGATGCTGTTGTGACCGTGGTGGATGCCAAACACGGTATGGAAACCCTCGATACTCAAGAAGAAGCCCAAAAACAAGTGGGCTTTGCCGATCGAATCTTGGTGTCGAAAAAAGATCTGGTTACCGAGGCTGAGTATGCCGCCTTGCGTCGCCGCATCGTTCACATGAATCCACGCGCCTCAATTGAAGCCGTACATTTTGGTGAAACCGATTTAAAGCAACTGATCGATATCAGCGGCTTTAACCTGAACACTATTCTAGATATCGACCCGCAATTTTTAGCCGATGATCACCCCGATGCCGCACACGATGACGATCATGGGCACGATCACGATCATGGACACGATCACGCGCATGGCCATGATCACGACCATGATCACAGCACCTGCGGCCACGACCATAGCCACGATCATGAGCACGCGCACGGTCACGCCCACGATCCGGCCACCTGCACAGACCCGACGCATAACCACAAGCCGCCACACAACGATGACATCGGCGCCTTTGTCTTTAAGTCAAACAAACCGTTTGACCCAGAGCGCCTTGAAGAGTTTTTAGGTGGTGTCGTCCAGGTATACGGCCCAGATCTGCTGCGCTACAAAGGCATTTTGTACATGAAAGGCATCAATCGCCGCATGCTGTTTCAAGGCGTGCATATGATGATGGGTGCAGAGCCTGGCAAACCATGGTTGGCCAGTGAAAAGAAAAACACAAAGATGGTTTTTATCGGTCGCAAGCTGCCACAAGACATCTTCACCAAAGGTCTTGAGCAATGTCTTGCAAAGTCGTAACTCTGCGTAAATTTGGCAGAGAATAATCTAATGGAGTGACCTCATGGCAACAAAGGCAACCAAGGTAGCAAAATCTGTGATAACGCAAGCCGCTGCAGTCAAAAAGCCTGCACCGGTTAAGTCCAAGCCTGTTGCCACCGCCAAAACATTAGCCTCTGCCAAAACCACGACGTCATCCAAAACGGTGCCGTCAGCCAAGGCCAAAACACCGGCCAACACTGCAGCGCCCTCTAAGGCCTCTGCAATCGCCAAGACTTCAACACCCACTAAGGCCTCCATGCCCTCAAAGACCACCCCTGCAACAAAGGCCTCAACAGCTGTGACCCTACCTAAAGCGAAAGCCGCCGACATAAAAACTGCGGCGCCTGTCAAATCAGTACCCGCAAAGACTGCCGCAAAAGTTGAACCTGCTGCACCCGCAGCCGCACCTAAGGCGGCCAAAAAAAGCCCTAAATCAAACGGCGATTTATCTGAAAATAATTTGCCTTCTGAGGCTGAGTTATTGCGCATGCCCGAAGACGAATATATGAATGATCGTCAGTTAGGATTTTTTCGCGATCGTTTGCGTCAACTTGAACAAGATATTCTCAACAATGCCGGTGCCACCACCGAGCACTTGCGCGAAACACAATTTGTGCCTGACCCAGCTGACCGTGCCACGATCGAAGAAGAGCATGCACTTGAATTACGCACCCGTGATCGCGAACGCAAACTACTGAAAAAAGTACAACAATCCATCGTACGTATCGACAGCGGCGAGTACGGCTGGTGCGACGAAACTGGCGAGCCCATCGGCCTGCGCCGTCTGTTAGCTCGGCCCACCGCAACCTTGTCTCTCGAAGCGCAAGAGCGTCGCGAGATGCGTCAAAAAATGTTTGGGGATTAAATCGCGATGAGGTGAGCTTGACGCGTCAACGCAGAAAGCTCACTCACTGGCATCTATTCAGAACCCTAACGGCAAAGCCACAGGGCAAATCCACAAGGCACACTCACAGCACTTCGAGTGTGCCTTTTTTACGATCGAGTCTCAGCATGGAACAATTTCACGGCACAACCATCATCAGCGTGAGGCGCGGCAATCACGTGGCCCTTGGTGGTGATGGCCAAGTCACACTCGGCAATATTGTGATTAAGGCGACCGCACGAAAAATTCGACGCCTGTATCACGATAAGATTCTGGCAGGCTTTGCAGGTGCTACGGCCGATGCCTTTACCTTGCAAGAGCGCTTTGAAGCCAAACTAGAAAAGCATCAGGGCAATCTGATGCGCTCGGCCGTTGAACTCACGCGCGACTGGCGCACCGATCGAGTGTTGCGTCGCCTTGAGGCAATGCTGATCGTGGCCGATCGGGATCACACCTTAGTGCTCACCGGCAACGGCGATGTGCTTGAACCGGAAAACGGCATTGCCGCTATTGGTTCGGGCGGTGCCTACGCACAATCGGCAGCACTCGCTTTGTTACGCAATACCGAACTGAGCCCTGAAGTCATCGTCAAACAGTCGTTAGAAATTGCCGGCGACCTTTGCATTTACACCAATCAACAACATCTGATTGAAACTCTGGAATAAGCATGTCAGCCTCAACCATGACCCCCAGTGAAATCGTCTCTGAACTCGATAAGCATATCGTTGGACAAGATCGAGCCAAACGCTCGGTCGCTGTCGCTCTGCGTAACCGTTGGCGTCGCCAGCAAGTCGCCGAGCCCTTGCGCACCGAAATTCATCCCAAAAATATTTTGATGATCGGCCCAACGGGTGTAGGCAAAACTGAAATCGCCCGACGCTTAGCTAAGCTTGCCGACGCGCCTTTTATCAAAATCGAAGCCACAAAATTTACTGAGGTCGGTTACGTGGGGCGCGATGTCGACACCATCATCCGAGACCTCGCTGAAATCGCGATCAAGCAAACGCGCGAACACGAAACGAAGCGCGTGCGCGCGCAAGCCGAAGATGCGGCCGAAGACCGCATCCTGGATGTGCTGTTGGTGCCAGCGCGCGCTGCCGACGGCTCGCCAATTCGCGAAGAGACTGCAACGCGTCAGACCTTCAGAAAGCGTTTGCGCGAAGGGCATCTGGATGCCACTGAAATCGAAATTGAAGTCTCTGCCAACGCCCCGCAGATGGACATCATGACACCACCTGGCATGGAGGATATGGCCGAACAATTAAAAGGTATGTTCGCCGGTCTGGCACGTGAAAAGAAAAAATCACGCAAGATGACTGTGAAAGAAGCCTTCAAACTTCTGACTGACGAAGAGGCTTCAAAGCGCGTCAACGAAGACGACTTGCGTACGATTGCGATTCACAAAGTTGAACAACACGGCATCGTGTTTTTAGACGAGATCGACAAGATCGCAGCGCGCCAAGAAACCAGTGGTGCCGATGTGTCGCGCCAGGGCGTGCAGCGCGATCTATTGCCTTTGGTCGAAGGCACAACGGTGACCACTAAGTACGGCATGATCCGTACCGATCACATCTTGTTTATCGCCTCAGGGGCTTTTCATTTGTCGCGCCCCTCGGATCTGATCCCCGAGCTACAAGGGCGTTTTCCGATTCGGGTTGAGCTTGATTCACTGACAGCGAAAGATTTTGTTCGCATTCTGTGCGATACCGATGCCTCGCTGACCAAACAATACAGTGCCTTGCTCGCCACTGAGGATGTCCATCTTAACTTTACCGACGAGGGGATCGCGCGCTTGGCTGAGCTTGCCTTTGAAGTGAACGAGCGCACCGAAAATATCGGCGCACGACGCCTGTACACAGTGATGGAAAAGCTTCTTGAAGACCTGTCGTTTGATGCGGCAAGCAGCAGTGGCAAAACAGTCACGCTTGATGTGGCGTATGTGAACGATAAGCTTGCAGAAGCTGCAGCAAGCCAGGATCTGGCGCGGTTTGTGTTGTAAGTTACGCCAAACTGCCCTCAAAAGGCGCAGCATAGCGCCTGAGCAGACCCGAGACAGATATTTAGATCGCACCTGAGACGTCTCCCCGGTGGCTGTTGGCTCAAGCCACAGGCCTTGTTTGTACAACCGCTCGGGATACACCGCTTTGACCAGCTAGCGTATATAGTAGGGGCATCAATCAAAAAAATATTTCTCCGGAGACACCCAATGCCCTGGTTCGCCTCGAAGCTCTGCGCGCTTGCGCTGATCTCAGCAAGCACGCTATCGGTCTTGCCTAGCGCAACAGCGCAAGACTTTTCAACAAAGCCCATCACACTGGTCGTGGGCTTCCCGGCCGGAGGCTCTAACGACCTCGTCGCGCGCTTGATCGCGCCTCACTTAAGCGAGGCCTTGAAAACGTCGGTCATTATCGAAATTAAGGCTGGCGCCAGTGGCACCATTGCAGCAGGCTCGGTTGTTCGGTCGACACCAGATGGCCACACTTTATTGGTGTCGAGCCTTAGCCCCACCGTTCTCACGCCACAGATCATGCGCAAGCCCCCCTATGATCCACGCGTAGATCTGATTCCGATCAACATGCTTGGCTTCACACCAGAAACTATCGCCGTGGGCCCGACGTTGCCCAACGTCAAGACATTGGCAGAGCTGATCGCGCTGGCGCAAACGCGCGAGATCACGATGTCTTCGGCGGGCGTGGGTGGGTTTCCACACTTAGCCATTGAGTTGCTGAAGATCGCCACTAAAGGTAAGTTTGTTCACGTGCCATACAAGGGTGCTACGCCCGCGATCGCGGATACTGCCGCCGGTCACGTTGATGCCACCATGATGGACACGCCGCCCTTACTCGGATTAATTAGGGACGGTCGCTTAACCGCCTTAGCTGTTTCAAGCGAAAAGCCCTTAAGCGTTTTGCCTAGCGTACCAACCGCGCAAGAGACTGTGCCGGGCTTTATCGCAATCAGTTGGATCGGACTCTTTGCACCAGCCAAAACGCCTGCGACGGTGATCAACCGCATCAACGAGGCGTTAACACTCACCTTAAGAAAACCCGAGGTGATGGCTCAACTCGAAAAGATCGCCCTGCCTTCTGGGCTGATGGCGTCATCTGATGAGTTTCAGAAATTTGTTAGCGCCGAATACGTACGCTGGGGCGCTGTGTTGAAACAAGCTAAGATTGAAATGACAGACTAATGGTGAACCACCACTCGTGACGACGGGTTGATTCACCCCGCTCCCCTTCCGAAAATGGGTATGGCTGACCAGATGTAGACGTGGGGTCCGCCTACCTCAAAGGTTTGTCCGCGACCGAGTCTTAAGACAAAATCTTGATTGCCACCGTGGCGATTAAATCATATTATGGCTTGCGCTTGCCTGCGCGATACTTAGTCATTCATCGACCCAAGGTGTTAGCGGACGTCTTGTCATCACAACACGGCACAACTCATCATGTTCCAAATTTGCATCAATAAGTTCTTGAAGGTGCTAGTCATTACCCTTTTATGGGTCACTAGCGCGTCGGCACAAACGCCGATCCAGCGTCTTGACGGCGACTGGTACAGCACGCAATGGGGTTATAGCTATACGCTCAAAAATGGCGTGGGAATTGCAACGAGTACTAACAGCCCAAATTTTCAAGTGGGTCAAAATATCATTCAGTTGAGCGCGACCTCAGCCACAACATTCTCGGGCCAGCAGGTCTATACCGACGGAAAGTTCTATCGGGTCAATGTGGTGTTGCAGCCAGACGGCCGCTTGTATTTCGAAGGTGAAAAAAATGCCAAATGGGTGATGGATCGCATCGTTGTTGCGCCGCAAAAAGCCAACAATACCTACAACGATACTAACAATCTATTGATCGGAAAGTGGTATCAGAAGGTCGACACCAGAACGGACAGCTTCTCGATGATGGCTCAATATGTTCAAGACTATCTACCCAACGGAACTATCAGCGAACAGGCGCAATACGTCACGACCACCCCTGACGGGCTGAAGATATCTTGCTTAGCCAATACCAGCTGGGAGTGGTCAGTGATTGGCAACAAAATTTATCAAAAACTCATCGCCAGCCACGTCATTCAAGACTTCATTCGAGACCGTAACGGCAGGCCGTACGATGATCCCAACCTACTCAGGCAAGTCTGCGAAATCGTCAAAAAAGACAAATCAAAACGGCAGCTGACAACGTCGGTTTTTACAATTATCAAACTCGATAACAAGGTCAACGTATATCAGTATCAAGACTCAAAAGGCGTGATGAAAGAGGCGACCGACTACCGCGTCAATCAAGGGTTATCGCACTTTATAGTCAAGTAAAGAGTCTGTCGATTCAAACGGTCAAATGCTGAGAGACCTAGCTAGCGTCTTTTGTCACACAAGCCCCTCGCTACTTCGCTGAACCCTGACGCAATACCAAAAACAACTTGGTCAGGATCACGATCTCTGGGATGCCGGTTATAAACGTATCGTAATTATCAAAGGTCGTGGCGTATTCGAGATCATCGCTGCCTGCAATCCCTTGCAGATAACCCCACAAGTGAAACGCAATCAACGGCAACAGCCAAAATGCACGGCCTTTGTCAAAGGCCTGTACCTTGACCAAGAAGTAAGCAAGCGCAAAATAAGCGGCAAAAAACAGAAAGTTAAAACCCGAGCTATAACCACCATTTTCGGCTGCTGAGGTCGTTAAAAAATAAATGCCCATGTTAAACAGGGCAACATAAAAAAACATCTTCCAAAGTTCGGCCGGATTATCAAAGGCTTTCAAAGGCGCAGTTGGGGCAATCACCTGAATCACTGGCTTCACTGTGTCCGTCGGCATGCTGGGCTGATCTGCTGCAGAGGCAGCAGATGCAGTAACAATAGCCTTGCCACAGGCGCTACAGAACTTGGCGTCGTCTGCACATTTAGTGCCGCAGGCTGAACAGAAGGGCATCGCTGATCTCTTTCAAAAAGGTAAAACTCGCGTGTCTATACTTTAATGCAATATGGCAGCAATGGGCGAGTTTTTCAAGCCTTAATCAGACCACAGCCCGCCATTGACATCCAAAATCTCACCCGTCACAAAGCCCGACTCGGGCGATGCCAAAAACAAAATCGCCGAAGCAATCTCAGAGGCCTTACCCATGCGCCCCACGGGGATCAAATCCTTGAGCGTTTGCGGAAACGCGGTCGTCATCGCCGAAGCCACTGGGCCCGGTGCCACAGCATTTACCGTGATCCCAAACGTTGCCAGTTCTTTGGCAAGGTAAGACGTCATGATATGTACCCCGGCCTTAGAGACCCCATATGCCACATTACCGGCGCGGTCTTGCTCTTTGGGGTCAAGCCACGGGCGAGGATTGCCGCCGTTTTTACCGAGCACCGAGCCAATGTTGATGATGCGACCAAGCTTCTGCTGCTTCATGACAGGGATCACGGCCTGACAGCACAAGAAAGTGCCCTTCAGGTTGATGTCGATGACGCGATCCCACTCTTGTTCAGTGATGTTTTGCGCACTACCCACCGACACAACACCGGCCACATTCACCAAAATATCTAAGCGACCATGTCGTTGTACAACGCCCTGTACACAGTGCGTGATGTCAGCTGCATCGCACACGTTTAGCGCAACGTGTTCAATGCCACCGCCTGTGTCCGTTGCACCTAAGCGGTTGGGCAGGTCGGCAGCAACGACTTGGCAGCCCGAGGCAGCGAGTGCCTCAGAGACAGCAGCGCCGATACCACCCGCGCCGCCGGTGACTAGCGCAACGCGGCCTGACAAAAATTGTGCTGCGTACATAACGACGTCCTATTTTGAACAAATATTTCAAGTCGCAATGATTGATCGTCTTCAGCTAGCGTTGCAGCTTGCGACTGCTTCAAACACCGATTTAACCTTGCAAGCATCAATGGCCTTTAAGCTTATGCGATCATGACAAAGCGCAAAGATTTTTATTGTCGGTCGGCAATATTGTTAGCAGCCAGGCGGCCAAACACCAAGCCTTTTAATACCGAGGTCGCGCCTGTGTAATTGGTGTAATACATACCAATCACTTCGCCAGCGGCGTACAAATTGGGGATTGCATAACCATCGGTATCGAGCACCTGCCCTTGCGGATCGACCTTTAACCCACCAAAGGTAAACACATTGGCCGAGATAATTGGATACGCCATGAAAGGGCCGCGATCGATGGGCAAAGACCAATTGCTTTTTGCTGGCATCAACCCTTGCGTCGCCATACCGTCAACTTTTAAGGGATCATAGTTGCCCGTTTTAGGGCACGAGGCGTTGTACTGTGCCACGGTATCTTTGAGCGTCTGCGGATGAATAGCCAACTTTGCCGCAAGCGCCTCGATTGTGTCCGCCTCAATCGCGGGTTGATCACTACGAATCGCCAGACGATAGTTTGGGATATCTTTCATACGCTGATCAAGAATGACATACGACAAGCCTTCTTCTTGTTCGTAGATACGGCGCGTAATGCGCTCGTACCAGGCATCGACCGTGCCCGGCGCTTCGTTCACAAAGCGCTTGCCAGACTTGTTCACCAAAATCCCATACGGAAATATAAACACCGAAGGCTCAGACACGCCCGAGCGCGGGTCAATGGGTTCTGCGTGATAGCTACCAAAATCCCCCGACGGCGCCGCGCCAATATCTAACGCCATCTCAATGCCTTCGCCACGATTGAAATACGCCCCCTTACAAATAGGGCGCAAATACACAGAGCGTGGGCCGATGTACTTAGACTGCAACGCCGGGTTGCCTTCAAAGCCACCGCAAGCTAACACCACCTTGCCGTAAAACCGCACGCTTTGTGTGCCTTTTTGTTGTGCAAACAAACCCGTCACAACACCGTCATCGTTTAACAACAAGCGGCGTGCGGTCGTATAGTAAAAAAATGTGACGCCCAGTTTTTCTGCTTGTGCGGCGAGTGCGTCTACCAAGGCTGCACCGCCCCCCACGGGCAACAAGCGCGGCTGCGTAGCGGTCAAAAATTGCGTGGGTAAAAAATCAAACTTAACGCCCACACCTTGCAGCCATTTAATCGTGGGAGGCACTTGCTCGGCAAAGTTTCCGATCACTTCGGTATCGGGGATCGCTAAGGTGCGGGTCGCGTGCGACCAGTTCTCACGCCCCGTTGCCATTTCAGCCATCAAGTCGGGCTCAGGATACAGGCCTAGGTTATCGGCCAAATGCGTCTCGAAGTCATCGGTGACTTGATCTAAGGCTTTCATCCGAAAATACGCTTCGGTGTAGCGACTTTGACCGCCACGATCCTCGCGCGAGGCGCGCTCAAGCACTGCAACCTTTAAACCACGCTCAGCGGCGGTTACGGCGGCAGATAAGCCTGCGACACCGCAACCTGCAACAACTACATCAAAGGTGTGATCCATTTTTTTTGCTCCAGAACATTCTTGTTAATTTTTCGTATGACTTTACTGACCGATTTCTACAATACATGCCTGCCTAACGGCTTAGCGTTCGTAGTGCTTGTTTCAGGCGCTGTGCTTGATATCGATGCGATCGTCTTGACGTATCGTTTAGCGTACTCAAAGATACCCTGCGATACGTTGCAATGAAGTCGCTATGAGCGACACTCGGCGAGCGCCATCTCCTTCACACGCCAGGCAATCGTTTATCCAAACCATAAAAAGCAAAGACCTCTTTGACACGATCGATTTCTGGTAAGCGATGGTAATAGCCAGTACGACTTGGCTTGGTGCCGCACAGACGGCGTAAATCCACCATCATCTCTGCGTGCTTGACCCACGTGCCCAACGAATCCATGATGGTGACGCCATCCACCTCGGTCACACCGTTACGCGCCAGCAAGACATTCAACGGCGCTTCTCCGGGGATAATCACATCTGCACCTTGCGCAATCAATTTGCGCGCAGCGGTTTTAAATTTTTCGATGAGCTCGGTCGGATCCGAAAAGCCTTTCAACACGTCATTAAACGTAAAGCCCACTGGTGCTGCGCCGGCAAAGCGCGACGCTAAGCCATAGCTTTCAGCATTTTGCGCAAGCAGCTCATTGAAGTCTTCGATAAACACCAAGACACCAAACTTGCGGCCCAACAAACAGGCGGTGAACATCGCTGACTCGCCGTAACCAATCACCGGGATGTCAATCAACGCACGGATTTCGCGTAACGCCGGATCTGGCAAGGTACTGACCGCATAAGCGTCGTAGCCTTGCTCTTGCGCCAACACGCCCGCTTGCATGAACTGCATGCCGTGCAAATGAAACAGCGCCGCATGCCTGATGTCAGACCCAGGGTAGTTTGAAGAGTAGGTACCGGGCGACATGCCATGCATATCAATTTGCGTATCAGGGCGCGCCACACGTGCGAAGTGCGCTTTGAGCGCGTCGCTATAGGGGCCCAAATCGCCCAAAACCGTAAAACTTTGATGCCAGATTTTCATCGCATATCCAGATTAGAAACTTTATTTCTTTGAATGTATTAACTACTCAACTTGCACGTTTGCACTATTGTGCCTCTGTTTTGCTCGGCTCGCATCTTGGCCACCTGTTTTGAACAAACTATCCACGGCGCCCCGACGCCAGGTGTCGGCGACTCTTTGCCGTCGGCCGTACGGCACAGACACCCCGCAGCGTGGTTTAATTTAAGTCACCTTTGGCTGACTTGGTACCCAATATGACGCAAGCACAATACACCCCCCGCGAGATGAGCTTTGATCTGGTGGTCATCGGCAGCGGCATTGCCGGTTTGTCGGCTGCCGTGGCCGCCGCAGACAAAGGCGCCAGCGTCGTGGTCATCGAGCGCTCGCCCGAGCCCGACTTTGGCGGAAACACCCGCTGGACCGAATCTTATTTTCGGATGAAAAGCGAGACCGAGGTTAGCGACGATTTTGAAGAGCGCTTGGTCTCGAACGCCGGGTTTCATCTTGATCCCAACATCATTGAAGCCGCAAGTGCGCCTTACGAACAATGGCCGCCCTACGTCAAAGCGCATGGCATGCCCGACCCCGAAATCGTGTCAACCTTAGCAAACATGGCGGGCCCCACTGTTACGTGGCTGAAACAATACGGGATCAAATTTGATTTTTTACCGACCTACTTCTTAACGGCCGCCGCACCGCGCTTAATGCCAGTCGGTGGCGGTTTAGCCATGATCGAAGCGCTACGCACTTACGCACTTAAAAAAGGCGTCACCTGCCTGTACGAAACCACTGCACGCGGCTTGAGCCGTCAAGGTGCGCGGTCAACGGTCACCACCGCAGATAACACCGGTCAAGAGTTATTGCTGCACGGCAAGGCCGTCGTGATCGCTTCAGGCGGGTTTCAGGGCAACCCTGAAATGCTGACGCAATACCTCGGGCAAGCCGCCAAGTTTGTGCGCCCCGTTGCCAAGGGTGGCTATTACAACAAAGGCGAAGGTATCCGCATGGCGCTAGCCGCCGGTGCCGCACCCGCGGGCGATTTTGGCTCGTATCACGCCGAACCACTCGATCCGCGCTCAGGCGCGACTGAAGCGCTGGTGATGAACTTCACCTACGGGATCTTGGTGAACAAACACGGCAAGCGGTTTTTAGATGAAGCGCCAGGCTTGGTCGATGTGAACTACGACCATATCTCGCGTGCGATTGGCGAACAGCCCGACGGCATCTGCTACGTGATCTTTGATCAAAGCATTCACGACATACCAAACTGGAAAAAAAGCATCCGCACCGACCAACCCGTGATTCAAGGCAATACCTTGCCAGAGCTAGCACAAGCCTGCGGCCTACCCGCCGCAGCTTTAAGTGCGACGGTGGCCGCTTATAACGACAGTTGCCCAACCGGCAAGTTTTTACCGTTTGAACTGGACGGCTTAGCGACCACAGATCTTGAGATCCCAAAATCCAATTGGTCACGCCCGATCAACCAAGGCCCCTACATGGCCTACCCGATTATCCCCGGCATCTGCTTTACCTACGGCGGCATCAAAATCAACAAAGACAGTCAGGTGGTGGATAACGATGGTCGGCCGATACCAGGGCTGTATGCAGCCGGCGAGGCCACGGGGCTGTATCACCAGGTGTATACCGGTGCGACTTCAGTGATGCGTGGTGCCGTGTTTGGAAAAATTGCTGGGGAGCATGCGACGGCGTAAGTGGGCGCGCAGGTATTCAGGTAAGACGCTAAACCTGAGCTTTGAATAATATGAACTGGGGGAATGATTCCCCCAGATAAGCAATCAACCCACCGCTGTGCGCACTGAAGCCATCGACATCAGCTTAAGCCTTGGGCCTGCCTTCATCATCTGACCTGGTAGCTGACGACCAACGATCTTCTCGACTTCTTTTGCAACCAAAATCAGTTTGTCGAGATCGATGCCGGTGTCGTAGCCGCACTCTTGCAACAGGTATACCAAGTCTTCGGTACAAATGTTACCTGTGGCGCCTGGTGCAAAGGGGCAACCACCCAAGCCCGCGATTGAGGATTCATACTCAAGCACGCCGAGTTGCAAACCGTTCATCACGTTGGCCAAACCCACGCCGCGGGTGTTATGAAAGTGCAATGCGATTTGTACATCAGGAAATTTATTGCGTACGGCTTCAACCGTGCGTGTGACGACCGGTGGTGTTGCCATGCCGGTTGTGTCGCCAAACCCAATGCGACGGATACCATGGGCGTGATAGGCGCCCACGATCTTTAAAATGTTACTGATCGGCACGTCACCTTCAAACGGGCAACCAAAGGCAGTGGCTAAGCCACCGTGCATGGCAATACCCCATTGATTGGCGATTGGCACGACTTGTGCAAAATCGGCAATCGCTTCGTCGATCGTTTTATTCAGATTGGTTTTGCAATGGCTTTCGCTGGCCGAAATAAAGCCAACCATCACATCGGCCTTAGCGGCGGCGGCACGTTCGGCACCGCGGGCATTAGGCACCAACACGGCGAGTTTGACGCCAGGTTT
>Ga0114972_10001796_pt1 | contig 16038 bp, 13 predicted proteins | sample M_140807_EF_Meta_FD_87354 | JGI IMG/M metagenome (GOLD analysis project Ga0114972, IMG submission 87354) | Freshwater microbial communities from Lake Montjoie, Canada to study carbon cycling - M_140807_EF_MetaG | ecosystem: Environmental > Aquatic > Freshwater > Lake | place: Lake Montjoie... | reverse complement strand
GCTTTTCAGGGCACCTTTGTCGATCCCAAGCAAGCACAGATCGAAAAGCTCATCGAAAACATCCGCAGCCCTCACTCCAACCTTCCGGCCCAAGCCCGCCAGTTGAAGTTGCTGCGTGAACTGGCGATGCAGAATCCGGCCATCGAGAGCGATTCGCGGCTCGAATCCCGAATCCAGTCCTTTGAGCCCGCTTTCCGGATGCAAACCGAAGCGTCCGATGCATTCGATATCTCCAAAGAGTCCCAAGAAACGCGCGATATGTACGGCGATACTGTCCATGGACGCCAAACACTCATGGCTCGGAGGCTCCTAGAGCGTGGCGTTAGGTATGTTCAGCTCTGGCATGGAGCCGGTCAACCGTGGGATCACCATGGCGATATCGAGAAGAACATGCGCACCAACTGCTCGGAGATCGATCAACCGATTGCAGCTTTTCTGTCCGATCTAAAACGCACAGGCATGCTCGACGAGACGCTGGTGCTCTGGGGTGGCGAGTTCGGACGCACGCCGGTGTCCGAGGGGGGCTCGGGCCGGGACCACAACCACTGGGGTTTTTCCGTTTGGCTCGCAGGGGGCGGGATCCGCGGTGGTTGCACCCATGGCTCCACCGATGAATTCGGATTCCGAGCCGAGGAGTCTCCGACCAGCGTGCACGATCTGCATGCGACGATCCTGCATCTGATGGGCTTTGATCACGAAAAGCTCACCTACCGCTACGCAGGTAGAGATTTTCGTTTGACCGATGTTCACGGTAGAGTCGTTCGAGATATCCTAGCCTGAAGGCCAGCCCACTCATCGAGTTGAGCTTGCTCGGCGGCCAAGTCCTTGGATCTCCGCGCAGCCTCGTGATGCTCGATGATCTTTTCGATCTGCTTGAGTTCTTTCTCATGCTCAAGGAGAATCGATCGCTCCTGGTGGAGTCGATCCTGGAGCGAGGCAAACTCCTGAACGAGTTCGTTTTTCTGCTCGATCAGCTCAGTGCGATACGCTTCGTTCTCTCGCCATTGCTGGAGTTTGACGACGCCAGCTTGAAGTTTTTTGCGAGCTTCGCTCCACGTTGTGATCGAGCCAGAGAGCTGCTCGATACGCTCGACGAGGCGTTGGATCTGACTCTGGGTGGCTTGAACAACAGCGACGGATTGGTCGCGCTGCGAAATCCGAATCTTGAGCAAACCTGCATGTGGGTTTTTTCGCGTCATGGATCAAGCTCGATCAACGGATTATCAAATGACCGATTTTTTCCCAAGCATCGTTCCACTCGACGATATCGTTTCGAGACTGCTTGAGAAAACCGTCGATCGTTGGCTTGATGGCGATCGCTCGATCGATCTGTGGGTTGGATCCAGGTCGATAAGCACCGATCTGGATCAACTCTCTGTGTTCGTCGTAGATAGCCATCCACTTGCGAACTTCGGTAGCTACGGCGGTTTGATTGTGATCGAGCAATTGTTGTTGCAATCGACTCAAACTTCGCAGGACATCGATTGCCGGATAATGACCGCCGTCGGCCAGTGACTTCGACAGTACGATGTGCCCATCGAGGAACCCTCGGACCGCATCGCTGATCGGTTCGTTGTTGTCGTCCCCTTCGACGAGGATCGTATAGATCGCTGTGATCGAACCGCGAGCGCTGTTCCCAGCACGTTCGACCAAGTGGGAGAGCGAAGAGAAGACGCTCGTTGGGTAACCCCGCGTCGTGGGTGCTTCTCCTGCGGCCAAACCGATCTCTCGTTGAGCGGTGGCAAAGCGAGTTAGCGAGTCCATCAGGAGCAAAACCGAGTTGCCTTGATCTCGAAGTGTTTCGGCGATTGCTGTGGCCGTTTTGGCCGCTAGGATTCGTTTGGGGGCAGGCTGATCGCTGGTCGCCACGACGGTGATTGACTTGGCACGCCCTTCATGCCCCAAATCATTCTCCAGAAAATCGCGGACCTCCCTGCCCCGCTCTCCAATCAAACCGATCACCACAAAGTCGGCTTGAGTCCCTCTGGCGAGCATCCCGAGCAAGGTGCTTTTTCCAACTCCGGCTGCGGAGAACACCCCTACGCGTTGACCTTGGCCCAGACTCATCAAGGTATCGATAGCCCGAACGCCAGTCGGCAGCGGACTTCGAATCGGTTGTCTTGAGAGGGGGGATACCGCAGGTGCATCGCAAAAGACTCGTTTGCCAGCACCGATAGGCACACCCGCATCGATTGGAACTCCGGTCGCATCGAGCACTCGGCCACAGAGTTCTTCGGACACTTTGATCGATCGGCAGGATTGGACCAGCTCGACACGGTCTCCGGCTCGGACACCCTCAAGCGCATCGAACGCCGCTAAAAGTGTTCTCCCATTCTCAAACCCGATCACTTCGGCTTCCAACGATCCATGGCCTTGACGCTCGATGCGAGTAACGGCACCGACAGCAAGGGGTAAGCCTTCGACGGAAATCACGCCACCTTGCAATGAGCAGACTCGCCCTTGGACCTGAAACGGAATCAATCGCTTGATAGCGTTGTTCCAATCCGAGCTCTTGGGCAGAACGGGCAGTTGGCCAATGATTGAGTCAGTCTCCGACGAGTTCACTTAGCCTAGCTCCTGGTACAATCGTTGTAGTTGGGTCCCAAGCGAACGGTCCAATGTCGTATCAGGGGTTTCCAATACCACGCTGCATGATTCCAAGGATGGGTCATCGACGATCTTGAATTCGACGCCTGGCGAAAGCCTCTCGATTAGCACGGGCAGTGCCTCCGAAAGTTTCATCGCGTCGGCGGAACTGAGTTTGATCGTCATGCGACGTTGGCTTTGAACGAGTCGAACCATCTCTTCGATCCATTGAAGCAAGATCGTCGGATCGCTCTCGATCTGCCGAACCAATAGCTTTTCGGCAATCTTGATCGCCAAAGATACCGTCTCGTGTTGCCATTCCTTGAGCCACTGCTGAGTCGCATTTTCAAGCGCCAGACAGATCGAGTCTACTCTCGCAACGATATCGGTCAACTGCTCGCCTACCAGTGTTTCGGCGCGTTGTTGAGCTAGCTGATCGATCAGTGCATGGCCTTCCTCGACCGCCTCTTTTCGAGCCGTTTCTCGCAAGACATGGCAATCGCGTTGGCACTGTTCGAGGATCGCGCGAGCCTGAGCCATGACCGAATCCAACGAACCGCGTTCGGAACTAGACGCTATCGACGGAGTTGCAGCGATTGTCGGCACAGACTCTGTTATAGGCTCGGTAGCTGCCGGTTTGATAGCTACCGGTTTGGAGCTAAAAAAAGACTTGGGTTTGAGGATCGATGCCATACCGAATACTGTTGTCTTGCAAAGGGATAGGTTCAAGCGGGTATGCGTAGCGCGGGGCCAGCATCGGAAACGGTACTGCCGGAAATGGTACTGCTTTGTGGCTCTTGTTCGCGCGTGCCTGATCCCTGCAACTGAACTGCGGTTTCGGTGAATCGGCTGGCGAGTTCCAACCAAGTTTTCTCGTCGGTGATCGATGCACTGGCGAGTTCACGCCGCAATTTCTTTAGACCACTCGAGGGCGTCAAGTTTTCGATACGGGTGCGCATGGTCTTGTTCGAACCCGCGAGGAATCGCTTTACATCATCCACGCTGTGGCTGTAGAGCACGCTTAGCAGATCGAGATCATCGAGCTCTAAGAGAACTTCCAGAGCTTCGTCGCGACTGTTCTTGAGGTTCAAGGGGATCACAAAGGGGCGATTGGGATTCGGAGGCGAGGTTCGCGGCCCGGACTGGTTAGAATTCATTGGGCTTGAAGTCATCGTTTTGGAACCACCCAGACCAAACGTCGTGGTTTGTACTTGTTGATTCGTGCCGATTTCGCCGAGCTCGATGGCTCTCTCAGTTGCGACCGCATCGATCGACGTCCCGGTTGCACCCAACACCGAGAGCAACTCGCGAAACTTTGCTTCCCCTTGATGCTTGCTTTCTAGTTCGACGCGAACCGTACTTACCTGGGCCTGCAACTCCGCGAGGATTCCATCGAGGATGACCCCAGCGGTGGGTTCGAGTTTCGGGATCCAATCCAACGCTTCTTTGGCAAGATCCAAATCCAGACGTTGCACGATCGATTGGCCAAAACGGCTCGATAAATGCCTCAAAATGGTTGCGATCACGATCGGCCTCTCACCGGCCAATACCTTGGTGACAACCTCGATCGGTTGATCTTCGAGGACAAAATCTCGATCGATTTGATGGATAGGTGTTTTTTCAGCAGCCGCTGAAATTGTCGACTCGGTTACCAACTCGGAACCCAACAGCTCTTCGATCGTCTCAAGTGCCAATTGTCGCTCTGAATCGGAAACAGTTTCCAGTCGGGTCATCTGAGCACGGATTCGCTGAGCCATCGGTGCTGGCATGAAACCTAGCAAACGGTCCGCATCGTCGCTATCCATTCCCTGGATCGCGATCGCAAGCAGGTGTATTCGATGCTCAGTCGAAGCTTCCATCAGCGATTGTTTATCACACGCAAGTCATTGAGAAGTAAAAAGAGTCGACACCCTGATGATACCTTGTAGAGGATCCATGGATCGAAATGCTAGAGCGAATCTTGTTTTGCTAGCATCAAAGGATTGGGGTTGCGAAAAAGACCAGTTTTTTGATAAGCCCACGCAATGGAAAGACTCCGAGTGTGCTTACAAGTTGCAACCAATTGGATCCCCGGCCTAGGTCAGGCGGTGCTCCTTGCATGCTGCCTACTGATGCTTGGATGCCAAAAAAGCCAACCTTATCTGCTCGGTTCTACCCCAAGCTATCTGCGTCCCTACAATCCTGGCGCTCCACCAGCACCCATGGCTACTAATACGATGGCAACCGGTGCTGGGCCGAGCGGTTCAGCAGCTCCATCCACAAACTCGGCGCTGGCAAGCCCAACGCTGGCAAGCCCGGTATTGGGACTGCCGAGTCCCCCTGGGATGACTTCGACGGATCCCAATAGTTTTACCTACGCGGCACAAATCTCTGAGCTGGATCGGCGAGCCCGTTTGCTCGATGAAAACAATCGCCAATTGCACAGCCAGCTCGCACAAGCTCAGCAACAAGTTCAGACCTATCGGGAACGCTCGGACTTGATGCAACAGCAGCTCGGAGACATGTCCACGCAGTTGCAGCAAGCCCGCTTGGCCGCAACCCGCACCACAGGACCAAGTGTGTCGCCGCTGAGTATCCCACCACTTAGTCTACCGCCGCCGAGTTCGCCGCCGAGTTTGGCTCAAAATCCGCAGCGCTCCTCCACCTCGAATTCCTCCGTGATGCCACCCTCGATGCTAGGCCCTTCGAATGTCCCTGGGGCTGGTCCAAGCACCGACCCGCTTCGACGTAGCGGTGCACGATTGACTGCCAATACAAGCCGGGCTTTAGACTCAAGTAGTGCACTAGGCATCGAGCCACTTCGATCCCTTGGTTATCCAGTGGAAACCAACGGGTCGAGCCTACGCGTGCGGATTCCGGCCGACCAACTGTTCCAACCTAGCAGCTCGCAGTGGACGGCAAGTGCTGAAACGCTCTTGGAACGCATCAGCAATGCGATCAAGGCGGCGGCCCCCGGCGGCCAAGTCCTCATCGACAGTTATACGGACAACTCAAATCCCTCGATCCATGGAGCAACCAGCACACAGCAACTGACCTCCCAGCAAGCCGATGCGATTCTCCGCTACCTCGTTGCTCGCGGAGGTTGGGATCCCGGTTCGGTGACAGTGCGTTCGAACGGTTCGGACTTGCCTTTGGTGGACAACCAAACCGCCAGTGGTCGCGCGACCAATCGTCGGATCGAATTCATCATTACCGAGAGTCGCTAAGCGATTGGACTTGCGCATGGATTCCAAACCACAAGAAGCCAATCTCAAGGCCAGAAAAGATTACGACATCGTTTCGATCGGCGAGACGATGCTCCGACTCTCTCCTGCGATCCCTCTGCGGCTAGAGCAAGCCAATATGCTCGAAGTGCACATCGGTGGTAGCGAGTCCAATACGCTCGTTGGGCTATCTCGACTCGGGGCAAAAACCTGCTGGATCTCCAAGCTTCCCGATCATACCCTAGGCCAGCAGGTCGCCAGACTCATCGGGATGCACGGCGTGGACACGTCTCACATTGTATGGACAAGCGAGGATCGGTTAGGCGTTTACTTTTACGAACCTGCCAGTTTCCCCAGGACAGGAGAGGTCATCTACGATCGAAGAGACTCGGCCTTTACGAAACTGCTCGCCGAGCAACTCCCCTTGCATCCGCTTGGTTCCTGCCGATGGTTTCATGCGACGGGGATCTCTCTGGCGCTGAGTCCATCGGTTCGCTCGATGATGGAATTCGCCAGAGACCATGCTCGCTCGAGCGGTGCGAAGTTATCCTTCGACTTCAATTATCGTGGAAAACTTTGGAGTATCGACCAAGCTCGCGAGGGCTGTCGCGAGTGGATCGAGTCTGCGGATGTTGTGTTTTTTGCTAAGAGAGATGCGATCGCTGTCCTGGGCCTATCAGCCGACACGAGCGATCAGTCGCTAGCAGAGCAGTTGGCGAAAATGCGGGGTGGCAAATGCTCTGTCGTCACTTTAGGAGAACGCGGAGCGATTGCAGCTGAAGCCGACCAGGTGAGTTATAGCCAGACGCGTAAGGTCGACGGGGCAGGGCGACTCGGCGGTGGAGATGCATTCTCCGCAGGGTTCCTCCACGGACGACTGAGCGGATGGTCGCTCTTCGATTCGCTAGCTTGGGCCAATGCCATGGCAGGGCTTAAGTACAGCATTCCTGGTGATATGCCGATCGTTGACAAACAGGACGTCGAACGACTCTTGAACCAGTCCTCGCACGCCGGCGTGCGCCGCTAGCGGTTTTCTCTACCAGGATTCGAGGATGTCCATCAGTCGATCGGCACTGGTGAATTGCACGGCATTCCATCCGGCCTGCTGTGCACCTTGGATATTCTCCAAACGGTCATCGGTAAAGAAGATGCTCTCGGGTTTGGTGCGAGCCAGTTCGGTGCTTACGCGGTAGATCTCTGGCTCAGGCTTCATCGAGCGGACCTCAAACGACAATACGACTGGATTAAACCAACCTTGAAGTTGCGGATATCCCATCCTGAGGATCCAACTCCAGTGGGCATCGCAGGTGTTGGAAAGAAGTCCCATGGGGATGCCCAAACGCTGAATCTTTTCTAGGACAGGAAGAATGTTCATGTTGGGCACAAAGATATCGGCCGCCGCGACCATGAGATCATCAAACGGCAGATCCTTTTGGAATTTCTCCGTCAGGATGGCTGCAAACTCATGGCTAGTGAGCTCCCCTCGCTCGTAGGCAAGCTGAAAATCGGAGTCGAACACGAGTCGCTTGATCTCCTCGGGCTGGACTCCGATGAGTTTGGCCATCGCCCGCGCGGCGATACCGTGGTCGAAATAAAGGAGCACGTTTCCGAGGTCAAAGTACACAAACTCCGGACGTCGCATGGCATTGAATCCTATGGGAAATTGGACTAGATCAGAGCGCTTTCGAAGGTCTTTTTCAGGGCGGCAAGTGCGCGATTGCCGTCCTTGCCTTCGACCACGACGTTGACCCTCAGTTCGCTCGTGTTGGTCATCAGCACATTGATCCCCTCGTCGGCAAGTGCCTTGAACAATGCGATCGCAACGCTGGTATGGCTTCTCAGGCCGATACCGCTTACCGATAGTTTCGAGATATTGCTGGCGCTGGTGACTTTTCGCATCCCGAACTTTCCGTTTGCCAGTACATCCAGGCAAGCTTGCATCTGTTCGTTGGGGACCGTGAAGCTGATGGAGGTTTCGCCGTGATGCCCATCGCAACTTTGAACGATCATGTCGACAACTGCTCCGGCCTCGGCGACTGCCTTGAAGATTTTTTCTGCAAGACCTGGATTGTCGGCCACCCCGCTGAGTGTCACACGGGCTTGGTCGTCGAGCAGGCTGATATCAAGGAGGGTGAGTTGTTCGAGGTTCGTCGAACGCAGCCGTTCGACCACTTCGCTGGGACTCATCTTTGCATGATTCATCTGGCCGATGAGCCACGTGTTGGCGTCGGTGGGTTTTCGGTGCAACTCGAAAGCTTGGTGGACGGCACGGAGTGCCTGGGTCCCTTCGGATCGCTGCACAAGGCAGCTGATTTTGATCTCGCTGGTGGTGATCATCTGGATGTTGATGCCGGCATTGGCAAGTGCTCCGAACATCTTTTCAGCAACACCGGCTTGCTCGGCCATGCCCAGGCCAACGACCGAGACTTTGGCCACAGCATCGTCGCAGGTGACCTCGGTGGCCCCCACCAGAGGCAATGCCTCTTGGATAGCTCGCTGGGCATCGCGCAGCTCGTTGCTCGGAACGGTAAACGAAACATCGGCGCGGGACTCCATGCCGATGTTTTGTACGATCATGTCGACGGTAATTTTTCGATCGGCGAGTCGTTTAAAAATCTCGTAGCTCTTGCCCGGGATGTCCTGAACATTCTTGATCGTCAATCGGGCCTCATCGCGTGTGAGCGCTGCGCCACATACGGCGACCGAAGGAGACTCGGGCATCGAGACGATCATCGAGCCGGGTGCATCGGAAAAGCTACTTCGCACCCGGATGGGAACATCAAATTTTTTGGCGAATTCGATCGACCGATTATGCATCACACTTGCACCCAAGCTGGCCAGTTCGAGCATTTCGTCATAGCTGATAAGCCCCATCTGTCGGGCCTCGGGCAGCAACCGCGGGTCGGTCGTGTACACGCCATCGACATCGGTGTAGATTTCACAAGCGTCCGCTCCTAAGACGGCAGCCAGAGCTACCGCTGTGGTATCGCTCCCGCCACGGCCCAGAGTTGTGATGTTGAGTTCATCATCGACCCCTTGAAAGCCGGCCGCGATGACGATCTTGCCAGCGTCTAAGTGCTTGCGGATCCGGTCGGTCGAAATGGTTTTGATCCGCGCTTTGGTATAGGAGCTATCGGTACGAATGCCCATCTGAGCACCGGTGAGCGAGACGGCTTGGTGACCGAAACTGTGGATCGCCATGGCCATAAGCGCCACACTGACTTGCTCGCCTGTGCTCAGGAGCATGTCCATTTCGCGAGCGGGTGGCTCTTCATTGACTTTTTTAGCAAGGTCGATCAGATGGTCGGTTTCGTGCCCCATGGCGCTGACCACCACGACCACCTGGTTTCCTTCCTGCTGGGTACGGATCGCCTTACGCGCGGCGGATTGAATTTTCTCGGGTGTTGCGACGCTCGTTCCACCAAACTTTTGGACGATCAAAGCCATTGGGATAATGCCAATTTAGAAAGTCTGCGATCTGCATCAAATGAGGTAACCTCACGCAAGACAAATCATAGCAATAACCAACTATTTGAGAATGCGAGAATGGGAGGAAGCCTAGCGATCGATCGTGGGCAGTTTGCCTGGCTCGGCAAGGTACAACCCGGGGATTAGCTCTGATTCTTTGGCCAGTTTTTCCCTGGGCTTGGTGATGGCCGCCTCTGAATTCGCCAGCCTGATAAAATCGCTATCCAATCGGTTCTTCCACCGCTGAAACTCTTGGTGCCCAGCGTGATCGGTGGCAATTCGACCCATCGACATCCTGGCTTGGACCAAGTCGGCGAGCCGGACTTGAGCCTCGATAATCTGAAGTTGCTTTTCCAATTCAGAGCTTGCCAAGCGCTCGGAACACTTTGCCAAAAGTTCTTTGGCTTCCTTGGAGCGATCAAGATCGCAGAATGCCAAACCCCGGAGCAGCAGGTGCTCGGGTTCGTCGGACACCGATGCATGGAGATCGACCATGTGATCGAGGGTAGCCAAAGCTCGCTCGGGACGTCCGGTCTTTCGATAAATTTCGGCGATCGCATACTGGGCCTTGGGATAATCGCTCCGGAGCAATAGTGCGTGATGGTAGCACTCCAGGGCGCTTGGCCAGTCTTTTTGATTACGATGAACATCCCCCAGCAGAGCCCAAGCATTTGTGTGGCTGCGATTGACCGAAAGCACGTCGAGCGCCAACGACTTGGCTGAATCGAATTGCCCCAAGTCCAGATGCATCTCCCCGAGTTGAATCGCATAGTCGGGGTTTTGGCCCGATAGGCGAAAAGCCTCGTTCATGTGCTCTAACGCCTTGCGCTTATCACCGGACTTCCAGAGTACGCTCGCATATCCCCAGTGGGCACGCTCGTCATAAGAGGACTGCGACAGCGCCTGGGAGAACAGTAGCTCGGCGTCTTGTTCCCGAGAGCGTTGCAGTGCGTCGGTGCCTCGGAGGGATAGTTGCCGAGCATGGACCAACGATTGGTTGCGCGAATTGCTCCCCAGCATTCTGCAGCCAGCGAACATCAAGATCGCTAGAACTCCTGCGAGCAACGCCGTGCGATAGAGCATGCTAGTGTCTGTCGAATTGCCGATGAAAGAACCTCTCTTGATCAGTGATTCAATATCAAATTCACAGGTTGAGTCGCAAGTCGACTAGGAGATGCGTTGAGCTAGCATTTCCCACCACGGAATTTTTTGAAGGCTTTCCGGCGCGTCTTCCATGCGGATTGGCTTACTCAAACCATCGAAAACCGCCGAAATAATCTCTACAGGTCGGTCCGGTACCTTCCACCCGGCGATCCTGCCCGAACAGGCGATCATGAAACTCCTCGGCCCCTGGGCCTTCTTCAACCTAGCTGCCTTTCTTCTGGCCTTGCCCCTGCTGGTCCGGACCCCTGCACAGCTTTTGGCACAAAGCGAACCTCGAGACGATGCCATCGTCCTGTTCCGATCCGCTTCGAACGCATTTGCGAGCCAGCAATGGCAACAGGCCAGCGAACAGTACCGCAAAGTGCTCACTCTGCGGCCCGGAACACCCCTTTCGCTCGAAGCTGGTTACTACAACTTACTGGCCGTTCGCCAACTGCTCCGCCTCGATGATCCAACCGAGTCGGAACAATTAGCAAGGGATTGCTCCGAATGGGTCTGTTTGGCCCAGGCATGGAAACAATCCAAGCACCCAGAAACAGTCCAGAGCTACACTGAGAAACTCAGCGATCGCCTAGGCTCGATATTGAGGTTAGAAGCCCACCTGGCATTTTCATCCAAACGCTGGTCTCAAACTCTAGCCCTAATCGACGATCTTACTCCCACGGCTCAAAGAGTCGCGGCTCAAACCGATCTGGCTCCAACCGTTCTGGGTCCATCCGATCTGGAGTCAGAACTCCTACGTCTGGAATGCTTCGTCCAGCTCCATCGCTGGACCGAAGCGGAAAACTCCATCCAAAAGCTACAAGTCTCCGCCGAGGAAAAGCTTACGCAACTTTCCCCGCCACGCTGGATCGAGCGTTTTTTGGTCCGAAAAGCCGAAGTCGCGATGGTTTTGGGAAAATGGAAAGATGCCGAATCTGACGTTTGGAAGATTCGTACTCATTTTCCCGAATGCAAGGTATCTGCGGAGGTCGATTATGTTCTAGCACGATGTTTGGTACACGACGCTAGATTCGAAGAAGCAAGGCAATTGCTAGCATCAATCTTGGCAATCCAACAAACTCCGCCTGCCGAGTTGCAGTCGAAGATCTGGTGGATCACTGCCGAATCCTACTTGATGCAACGCAATTTTCCCGACGCCTATGCAGCTTATGAACACGTCGTGAGACTCGGGGCCGACACGCCGTGGGCAGAGATTGCCCAACGCCAAATGGCAATATGCCAGCAAGCGTCCGGCAACTCGATGGCCTCAGGCTCGCAACCAAACAGCGATCCACTGTTGCGTTCGACCCAGAAGCAGACGCCTAAGCAACCTCGATGAATCCCTCGTACCGCCGAGTAGCGAAAGTCTTTGAAGTCACCCTAGGGTGCCTGGCGCTGGTGCTCTGCGCTTTGGTATCGACGGGGATGGCTCAAAACAACCAAAGCAACCAAAACAATCGGTGGAATCCCAACCCACCCGCGGCCCCCGCGAGCGCTTATCCGTCGACTGCGACCAACGGCACCTATGCAGGTCAACCGACGCAACCGCCAAGCTCGGTTCGCCCGACACAAAGTGTCGCTACAAACGATCCTCGCATCGCATCACTTCCTACCCCTGGTTCAAACGTCAGCTACAACACCACTGCGACGACCGCCGTCGCTGCGGCTCAAGACAGTGCAGGGAAAATACCCACTCGAAATCTCCTGCAGGTCTTCCACGATGGTGGTTGGATGATGTATCCGATCGCCTTGTGCTCTTTCGGACTGACCGTCTTTGCTTTTGAACGTTGGATTGCTCTTCGTCGCTCTCGCGTAATCTCCAGACCGTTCGTCAACCGTATCATCGAGCAACTCCAGCAGCAATTGATCGATCGCGAGGAAGCGATCGAGCTGTGCGAGAAAAGTGGGAGTCCGATGGCCAAGATCATGCTCGCAGCGCTGCGGCGGTATGGTCGCCCGGCCGTCGAGGTTGAACAAGCCGTACTGGATACTGGCGAGCGAGAAAGCAATCATCTCCGACGCAACATGCGTGCGATTCTGGCGATCAGCAACTTGTCTCCGCTCTTGGGCCTGCTGGGCACGGTCCTGGGCATGATTCAGTCCTTCAACGACATCTCCAAATCCCAAGCGATGGGACGTCCAGATCTCCTTGCGGGTGGGATCAGCCAAGCCCTCCTGACAACCGCCGCTGGCTTGCTCGTGGCTATCCCCGCCTATGCAGTCTATATCTTCTACATAGCTCGCATCGACAGCTTGATTATCGAGATGGACACTCAAGCCCAACGCTTGGTCGATATCATCAGCGCTGAGGGATTGCAGGAAAACGAAGGCACCCGGACCCGCCGTGGCCGCAAAGCGGCTTAGCCCAGAGGAGACTCCCGATGCCTCTGAAAACATCCAATAACGAAGAGCTTCCAGGTATCAACCTCACGAGCATGATCGATGTGCTCTTTCTGTTGATCATTTTCTTCATGGTCGGCACTCGCTTTACCGAGTCCGAACAACAGATCTCGCTCAAGCTCCCCAAGTCGACCTCACCCGAGTCGATGATGGATCGGCCAGGAGCCAAAGTGGTGAACCTCTACTCCGATGGATCCATCGAGTTCGAGGGACGCCGATTGACTGGCGAACAACTTACCGCCTCGCTAGTTCCGATGGTGCGCAACTACCCAGACCTGCAGGTCCGATTTCGGCCAGACACAGGAGTCCCGGTCGGACAGGCTAGCCAAGTGATGGAGGCGATCAGTCGCTCCGGAGTCCAAGATATCCGCTGGGCGACAACCTCGGCGGTCATGCCGGGGACTCGAACACGGTAGGTCTGTGCCATGAACCTTTCGCCATCGCTTGTCCTAGCCGCGATCGGTAACCCTGTTTCGGATCGCGCCTGGGCGATCTTCCTGGGTTGTTTTCTTGCAGCCGTTGCGCTGGGATTGCTGATCTTGTCTTGGACCCGATGGGGGCAGTCCAAGCTGCTGACCAAATGCATCGCAATCGCTCTTCTGGCACACATATGGTTACTTCTGTATGCCTATGGGACCAGGATTCCCTACGGATCCCCAGGCCAAGGGACTGGAGATCCAAGCCGCCAGGATGCGTCCACGGTCCCATCGAACCCCGTAATGGTCGCTTGGACTCCCAACGATTCGGTCCTGGATCCACCTAGCCTTCAAGCTGCCCAGGATGGTCCATCCGATTCGATCGACCCTACGAGCTCAGTCGAAACACCCCTATGGAACCGCTCGCTGGAATCGCCCACCGATTCTGCTATCGACCTGCCACCTCCCGAAGTAGACAACCCTACGCAAATCTCCGATGAGGAACTCCGACTCCTCGGTCAGATCCAAGACGATACCCCCATGAACTTGCCCGTCGATGCGTCGCCCGTCGATGCGTCGCTCGATAATGCGTCGCTCGATGCAAAGAACGTATCGCTGATGCCAACCGCAGCCCCGATGGTGCCAATCGAAGCCATACCGATGGATATCGGCCCGCCCAAGCTATCGCGGTCCTTGGAAGATGTCCCTCCGGCTTACCGATTGCGGTTCGCTCCAGATCGCTTTGCTTACGCGATGCAAAACGGAGGGGATGAGGACACCGAGCAAGCGGTCCGCAGAGCCTTGGAGTTCCTGGCCAAATCTCAATCGAGCGATGGGTCCTGGAGCGCGCAAGCCTTCGGGGCCGGCCAACGGTCGATGGATCCCGGCCCCAAGAATGCCAACAACGAGAAAGCCTCCACCGAGAAAGCCTACACCGAAGAAGCCTACCGCGCGGACACCGGCAAATTTGCAGACACGGCCATGACCGGACTTGCTCTTCTTGCGTTTCTCGGCGCGGGGCACACGCACATCGATTCAGGTCCTTACGCAACCACCGTCAAGCGAGGGCTTGTGTATCTCTCCGAGCAACAATTCCCCTCAGGGGATCTTTCTGGACGCAATCAAATTGGCAACCAACCTACCGTGCGATACTCACGGATGTACAGCCACGGAATTGCCGGCATCGCGCTCGCAGAAGCTTATGCGATGACCCAGGACAAGGAATTGCTAGAGCCCATACGCGGCGCAGTGGGTTACACGCTCAAGGCCATGAATCCTAAGACCGGTGGTTGGCGATATGACTTTGCGTCCGATGATCCAGGGGACACCAGTCAGTTCGGCTGGCAAGCCATGCTCTTGAATAGTGCTAACGCGAGCCAAGCGAGTCCACTGCAAGGTGCCCATAGAGTCTTGCTACAACGATTCCTCGATTCGGTCGCTACGGGTAAGTCCGGAGGGCTTGCGGTGTATCGCAACCTGACCCCTCAGGTTCGTCCACCGAGCCAGCAAGCTTCTGCTGCCATGACGGCCGAAGCCCTTGCGATAAGATCCATGCTAGGCCTTCCGATGTCGGCACAAGCCACTCAGGAGGCCAAACAGATGCTCCTCGGGCAGCTTCCGGGCAAGGGACAAACCAATTTCTATTCTTGGTACTACGCAACCTTAGCTTTGTACCACACCAAGAATCAGCCAGAGGCCTGGGTGGTCTGGAACGAGGCGATGAAAAAGGAGCTCATCTCGACGCAAATCGTTCATGGGGAACTAGCTGGCTCGTGGGACCCTCGCTGTGTTTGGGGTGGTCATGGTGGTAGGATTTACACGACCGCCCTAGGCTGCATGTGTTTGGAAGTCTATTACCGTTACTTGCCGATTTACCAGCAACAATCGCTCACTGCGCCGTAAGTCTCGATCGGGCGTGAATCATGAGTCTTGAGCGCTTGAGTTGAATTTTTTTGGGGTAAACCAAGCCGCCAGCAAACCGAGTCCATAGAGCAGTGCGCATGTGGCTCCGATTTTTGGATAGCTATTGCCGAATAAGGGCAACAAGCTACCTGCCGCGAAGAACATGCATAGGGTCGCAAGCACCGAGCCGAGACTCAAGAGCACATGCACACGAGGGTGGATACGAGCTACTCGATGGTTAAGACCCGATGGAAGTGGCCCGATGGGAGGGGGCAAAGATGAATGATAAGGATTATAATGTGCCTACTGCTTTGGTTCATAAGGAATTGCCAGATTTAAAGACCGTGCAAGATTGGATGAAAAAGATATGGAGTTTCTATCCGCCCATTGGAAACATTTGATCCTGGCCAATTACGCCGTCGATCCCTCGTTGCTCGAGCCTTTGGTGCCGGCCAGGACCAAGTTGGATTTTTTTCAAGCGGATTGCTTTGTCTCGTTGGTCGCTTTCCTGTTTGACCAAACGCGGGTACTGGGAATTCCCGTACCCTTCCATCGTCGGTTCGAAGAAGTGAACCTTCGTTTTTACGTTGTGCCGGATCGAGATCCGAGTTTAAGAGCCGTGACTTTCGTTCGCGAGATTGTTCCCAAACCGATCATACCGCTGATAGCCAACAACCTATTCAACGAGAATTATGTGGCCACGGCCATGAGCCATCGTTTCGAACCGAGCACCGGCAATGATCAAGGAGTTCAAAGCGCCGAGTATCGATGGGGTCGGAATCTAGAGCATCGTATCGCGGCAAAGATCAACCGGCCGCTGGAACTGCCACCCCCGGGCTCCTTGGGGGAATTCATCACCGAGCATTACTGGGGGTATGCCAAGGGCCCTAAGCGGACGCTTGAGTATCGCGTAAAGC
>Ga0114972_10001795_pt1 | contig 16039 bp, 12 predicted proteins | sample M_140807_EF_Meta_FD_87354 | JGI IMG/M metagenome (GOLD analysis project Ga0114972, IMG submission 87354) | Freshwater microbial communities from Lake Montjoie, Canada to study carbon cycling - M_140807_EF_MetaG | ecosystem: Environmental > Aquatic > Freshwater > Lake | place: Lake Montjoie... | reverse complement strand
CGGCGGGGTCGAAGAGCCGCTGCACACAGCCCAGCACCAGTCCCACCCGGTATCGGCGTGGGCCCTGCGCCGGCACCACCACCGGCCAACCATCCCGGAAGGCTTCGGGGGCCAACGGCGGCAGCAGCCGCTCCATCGCCTCCAGCTGGGGCCCCAGCAGGCCCGTTAACCCCCGGCGCCGGGCGAAGGCCTGCAGGGGGGTGCCGGCATAGGCCCGCAGGGGAGTGAGCAGGGCCCGCAGCCGATTGGGGTAGGGCAGCAGGGCAAACAGCAGCTGGCGAAAGGAGCGCTGGGCGGGGCTGCGCAGCTCTGGCGCATTCAGCAGCGGCCGGGTGGCTTCGATCAGTTGGTCGTAGCGGACGCCGGAGGGGCAGGCCGTCACGCAGGCGAAGCAGCCCAGGCAGGTGTCGAAATGGCTGGCCACCGTGGCATCCAGTTCAAGCTCACCGGCGGCGATGGCCTTGAGGGCATGGATGCGGCCGCGGGGGGAATCCATCTCCGTGGCCAGCACCCGATAGCTGGCGCAGGTCGGCAGGCAGAAGCCGCAGTGCACGCACGGGTCCGTGGCGCTGGAGAGGGGGCTGGTGGCGGATGGGGTGGGGGCCGCAGAGGGAAGGGTGGTCATGGTGGCCAGTCTGGCTTCAAGGTGCGGCAGGGGTGGTCAGGCCACGGCCTGGACCTGCTGGCCAAGGAAGGTGGCGGCCAGCCGCAGGTGGATGTTCACGCAGGGCACCATGTCGAGGTAGCGGAACAGACCGCAACGACCGATGAAGGTCTTGTTGGGTTCGTTCGCCGCCAGGGCTTCGTATTGTTCGTAGCGGGCCAGGGTTGCGCTGTTTCGCACGGGGTAATAGCACTCGTTGTTGTTGTCGGCAGCGTCGCAGGGAATCTCCCGGGTAACGGTGTGCTGGCCATCCTGGCGGCGACCGGAATTGGGGATCAGGTCCCACTGGGTGCAGCGGGTGTAGATGCCGTTGTCGGTGTAGTTGATCACCGTCGCCGGTTGGTCGGCATCAATGCTGCTGGTTTCAAAGCGGATCGAGCGATAGGGCAGCCGGCCGAAACGGAAGCCGAAGTATTCATCGATGGGCAGGCTTAAGAAGGTATGGGATGCGTCGGTAGCGAGGTCGGGCCCATAGGCTTGGCCCAGGCTCACCGAGATCAGGGGGTGATCAAGAATGCGCTCAAACATCGCCGTGAAACCGTCCTTCGGCATTGCCTGGAAGGAATCGGTGAAGTAACGATCGTCCCGGTTCCAGCGCACCGGCAGACGGGCTCCGACGGCGGCTTCGAGTTCGGTGGGGGACACTCCCCACATCTTGCGGGTATAAGGTCGAAAGAAAATATCGGCGAGGCGCGGCCCCACATTGGTCAAGAAAAACTCATCGGTGTTGCTGGGGGTGCCTGCTACCACCTCGCTGGCCAGCAGCTCCTGGGCGGATTCCTCCGTGGGCAGTTCCACCCCGAAAACATCTTCGAGGGTGGTGCGATTTACGGGCAGGGGAGTGGTGGCTCCATCGGCGAGGAGCGCCCGCACCCGATGCTCATAGGGCTCCCATTCGGTGAAGCGACTCAACCAGCGAATCGCCACCGAATTGGCTTCTCCGTGCAGTAGGTGGGGCCCATAAACATGGAGGCGCTCGCCGTGTTCATTGAGCGCATCAAAGGCATTGCCACCGATGTGGGGCCGTCGGTCGATCACTTGGACGGTTTGACCCGCCTCCGCCAGCTCGCGGGCCACTACGGCGCCGGCAAAGCCAGCGCCGACCACGAGCACAGCAGATGACATTCACAGGGAGGGCAACGGCGGCAGCATATCGGCAGTCGCTGGGTTTCCCTGTTCAATCCCCAAACCGGCGCACCACCGCTTCGGCAAACCCGGAGCAGCTGAGAGGTTCGACCCTCGGCTCCATCATGCGAGCCAGGTCGTAGGTGACTTCGCCGTTGGCGATGGCGGCGCTGATGCCCTTGGTGATCAGGTCGGCGGCCTCCTGCCAACCCATGTACTCGAGCATCATCACGCCGGACAGAATCACCGAACCGGGGTTGATGCGATCGAGGCCGGCGTGCTTGGGGGCCGTGCCATGGGTGGCCTCGAAGATGGCGGCCTTGTCACCGATGTTGGCGCCGGGGGCCATTCCCAGACCCCCAACCACGGCGGCGGCGGCATCGGAGATGTAGTCGCCGTTGAGGTTGAGGGTGGCGAGCACGGAGTAATCGGCCGGTCGGGTTTGGATTTGCTGGAAAATACTGTCGGCGATGCGGTCATCCACCATCACCATGGTTTTCCACCGGCCTTGGCCATGGCTGGCGCCGATGGCATCCAGGACTCCCCGCACTTCGTTGCAGACCGCCGCCTGTTTTTCGGGGGTGAGGGCATCGAAGCCGGGATCCACCAAACGGGCGTTGGCTTCGATGCTGAGCCCGGGATCTTGGGCCAGATTGTCAAGAATCCAGCTTTCTCGTTCTGTGACACACAGGTCGCGAAACTCCGTGGTGGCCAGCTCATAACCCCAGTCGCGGAAAGCACCCTCGGTGAATTTCATGATGTTTCCCTTGTGCACCAAGGTGACGTGGCGCTTATCCCCCTCCAATTTGAGGGCATGCTGAATCGCCTTACGGATGTGGCGCTGGCTGCCGTTCTTGCTCACGGGCTTAATGCCGATGCCGGATCCCGCGGGGATGCGGCGCTGGCCCAATTTGCCGTTGGCGGGAATCACCTCGTCGTTGAGATGGCGGATCAGTTCGATGCAGACCGGATCGCTGGCGTCCCATTCAATACCCATATAAATATCTTCCGTGTTTTCGCGGTAGACCACCACGTCCAGATCCTGGGGCCGCTTGTGGGGGCTGGGGGTGCCCGCGTAGTAGCGGCAAGGCCGCACGCAGCAGTACAGATCGAAGATCTGCCGTAGGGCCACATTCAGGGAGCGGATGCCCCCGCCCACCGGCGTCGTCAGAGGGCCCTTGATGGCGACCCCGTAGGTCTCGATCGCCGTGAGGGTGTCCTGGGGCAGGTATTGGTAGGTGCCGTAAAGCTCACAGGCTTCGTCGCCGGCGAACACCTTGAACCACTCGATGTGGCGAGCGCCGCCGTAGGCCTGGGCGATGGCCGCATCCAGGACCCGCTGGGTGGCCGGCCAGATGTCCACACCGGTGCCATCGCCACGGATGTAGGGGATGATCGGATCGCTGGGGACCACCGGCTGGCCGTTCTCGAAGCGAATGGCGGTGCCGCTTGTGGGGGCGGTGAGCTTCTCGTAGGTGGCCATGGAGTGGCTTGACGCAGATACGGTCGGCAGAGCCTATGCCTGCCGACGGGCGCGGAAGGTTTGCAGGGATCAGCAAGCGGGCAGGACCGTGTGGTTGCCATCGGCCATCCCGGGGCGATGGCAGCGTTGGTGCGAGGGCGGCAACCAAGGTGCGAGGGCGGCAACCAAGGCCTCGGTGGGAGGGGTTTTTCTGCAGGATGGGGCCCATGAACGCAGCGGATCAGGCCCATAGTCCGGAGCTGGCCCAGGCCATTGCCGCCGCTGTGATCCTGTTTCGCGCCGCCTTCCCCGATGCCCGGACCAACCTCACTCCCTGGCGCGACGATCCGGAAACCCGCCGTTTCGATGCCAGGGACAACCTCGATTTCTCGCTCCATTTCCCCGGTTGGAGCCCCCGGCTCGAATGCCGTTCCCTGTTGGTGCAGCTGCGCCTGGAACGGTCGCCCCAGGGGGGGGCGGCCGGTCGCCCCCGGTTGCTGGGCGTGCTGATCCGGGGCCTCACCTACGAAGCCGAACGCTGGCGCTTCACCACCCTCGGCGACTGGCAACCCTCCGGCTCCCATCTGCCCGACCCTGGGGTGGTGACCAGCCTGCAGGGTCTCTGCCGTGAGCTGTTTGTGTTGTTTGGCACCGCGGCGACGTCCCCCTGCGATTCGGACGACATCGCGTCCTGAAGCAAGGCCTGAAAGCCATGGGCCGGCTGGATAGGGTTGCTGTCTTGCCTGGTCCTCCAGGCGGGCCCGTGGTTGGCCCCGGCCTGGCGCCGTAACCCTTTGCAACCTTGGGGCCATGGTCGGGAGTGCCACACCTAGCTTGGCCGGAATGCTCTGTTTGCGTTCCAAGCGCCCCGCCGAAGATGTCTGTCGCCCTGGCTTCCCAGCTCCGTGAGGGAACGAAGAAGGCCCACACCATGGCCGAGAACACCGGTTTTGTGAGCTGCTTCCTGAAAGGTGTGGTCGATAAGGCCAGTTATCGCACCTTGGTGGCGGACCTCTGGTACGTGTATTGCGCCATGGAGGAGGAGATCGGCCGCCTCGCCGACCATCCCGTGGTCGGGCCCATCAACTTTGCCTCCCTGAATCGGCGCGAATCCCTGGAGCAGGATCTCGCCTTCTATTTCGGTGCCGATTGGCGCCACCAGATCAAGGCCACCCCAGGCGCCCAGGAGTATGTGGACCGCCTGCGCCGCGTGGCCAAGGAAGCCCCCGAGCTGCTGGTGGGCCACCATTACACCCGTTACATCGGCGATCTCTCCGGTGGCCAGATCCTCAAGAACATCGCCCAGAAGGCCATGAACCTGGGTGAGCACGATGGCCTGCGTTTCTACGAATTCGACGCCATTCCGGACGAGAAGGCCTTCAAGACCAACTACCGCTCCGTGCTCGATAACCTGCCGATCGACCAGTCCACCGCCGATCGCATCGTGGCGGAGGCCAACCAGGCCTTCCACTGCAACATGAAGATGTTCCAGGAGTTGGAGGGCAACCTCGTTGCCGCCATCGGCAAGGTGCTTTTTGGCTTCCTGACCCGCCGTCAGCGGCTGGGCAGCACCGAACCCGTCGTGGCCTGAGGCTGTTCCCCTGGGGTGACTTGCGCCAGAGTCGCGCAACGATTGCGACTCCGGTGTGCGGCCCCTCCGTTTTCTGGTTCCAGGCACCACGGGCCGCTACCGCTGCGGCGGTTTGCTGGTGGAGATGCAGACCCAACGGCTGACGGCCCGATTGCGCCATGCCGAGCTGGTGACCTACAGGCAGCGGGAGCCCGATCACCCTTTTCTCGACGATCTCTTGCGGCGGGAGCCCCGACCAGGCGGTGCCCTGTGGATTGTCAGTTGGGGCTTTGACGTGCCGCCCATGCTGCGGCGGTTGGCCGGCCGTCCGGTGGCCTACCACGCCCACAGCAGTGGTTACGGATTCGACCTGCCGGCGGGGGTGCCCATCTTGGCCGTCAGTCGCAACACCCTGGGCTACTGGGGGAATCGGGCGCCGCGCCATCCCCTCTTTTTGGTGCCCAATGCCCTCCAACCGCGCTGGCTGGAACGGGGCGACCGCCAGCCTCTTTTGACCAGCTTTGGCCAGCAGCGGCGGCGGCGCATTGATGTGCTGGTTCAGGAACGCAAGAACAGTCGCTATGTGATCGATCAGCTGGTGCCGGCCTTGGCAGCTGCCGGGCTGCGGGTGGAGCGGCAGCGCGGCTGGGTGGAGGACCTGGTGGATCTGTTCAATGACGCCACTGTGGTGCTATACGATTCCGCCGACTATTGGCGCGGTGCGGGGGTGAGCGAGGGCTTCGGCCTGCCACCGATCGAGGCCCTCGCCTGTGGCTGCGTCGTGTTCAGCAGTTTCAACCACGCCTTGGCCGACAGCCTCGATCCGGGCTTGCTTGGTCATCAGATCGGCTGCGGCACTATGGAGAACGACCTGCAAAGGATCCGCGCTGCCGTGGCTGACCCGGCAGCATGGCGGCCGGCGGCGGAGAGGTTGGAAAGCCTCTTGGCTGGCTGCGTGGAGGAAACCCTGCTGGAGCGCTGGCGTCTCGCCCTCGCGGCGATCGATCAGCATTGGGATCGGCTGCAGGCCGGTGCGGCGCCCCTGGTCAGCCCTTCGGTGTGGCAGTTGCGGGCCGATCAATGGGCCCAGCGGTTGTTACGGCGCTTGCCTGGCCGATCCTGAGGTGCTTGTTTTGGAACTGGGGCGGGACTGGGGCGGTGACGGGGCTGGCTGATTCCGGCGGGAACGGTAACGGTCACCCCATAACGTGAAGGTATGTTCAGTGTCCAAGGGGTGAAGTTGCTCGAAAGGAGTAAAACCTATCGGCAGCTGCGTGCCTTGATGGCGTTTTTGCCGCGGCAGCGCCTGCGACAGCTCCAATGGTTGGTGCCGGTATCGATTATACCCGGATTGCTAGATCTGATCTCAGTCGCTGTCATTGCCCGTTTGATGGGAGCCATGGTCGGGCACAAACTGGAGGACCGTTTGCCTGGTATCAAGGTCTTTGGTGGTAATCAGTTTAACCAGGGTCTTTGGCTTATATTGATTTTTATTGCTTTAGCATGGCTGGCCTCTTTCAGCAAGCTGGGACTGCAGTTTTTTCAGCAGCGTTTGACCGCCAGGGTGTGGATTGATCTTTCGAACCGCATTCACGCCAACGTGTTGGCTCAGGGATACGAGTATCACCTGTCTAAAAGTACGGCCAAGTTATCAACGATGATGCTGAGTCATATCAAGAAAACCTCAAACTCAGTTGTCAATCCCCTGCTCAAGATGGTGGGAAGCGTTTTTTCAATTCTTTTGCTTTCCTTGGGGATCCTCGTTATCGGCCGCGGCCCTGCCCTGATCTTGATAAGTTCTCTGCTGGCTGCATACGTGCTTCTTTCCCAAACCATCACCCCTTATTTGCGTCACAACTCCAGGCAAAAAATCAGGCTGGAGTCCATGACGGCCCACATCTTATTTGAATCCTTGGGTTCCATTCGGGACATCAAGCTGACCGCCTCTGAAGATCACTTCCGTCGGGCCTTTGTCAATACCGGTGAACGGGCCAAGGGCCACGCCTGGGTGGCTGAGATCCTGCCGATCATCCCGCGCATGCTGATTGAACCGCTGGGCATCACCCTGATTTTTCTGTTGGGCGCCGTCCCCCCTCTCCTGCGCGGTGACCGCTCCGACATGCTGTCCATGCTGCCCTTCATGGCCTCCCTTTCGGTGGCGGCCCTGCGGCTCACCCCGCCCCTGCAGGATTTCTTTGCTTCCCTCACCCAATTGCGGGGTGGCCTGCCGGTGATGGATTCCACCTTGGAGTACCTGAGCTTGCCGGCGGGACTACCCGTGCTTGGCGACCCTGGTGTCCCCAGTCCAGCCGGTGTGTTTCCCTCCCGCAGCATCGCCCTGGAGGATGTTTGGTATGCCTATCCAGGATCGTCGGATTGGGTTCTGCGGGGCGTCGATCTCACCATTCCCGTGGGTTCAAGGGTTGCCTTTGTCGGCGCCACCGGTAGCGGCAAGACCACGACGGCCCAGATTCTGCTGGCCCTGTTGCAACCGGGTAAGGGGCACCTGAACCTGGATGGCATTGCCGTATCCAACAACGACATTCCCGCCTGGCAGGCTTCCTGCTCCCAGGTGCCCCAGTTCATCAACCTTCTCGACGCCAGCGTGCTGGAAAACGTCGCTTTTGGTAAAGATGTGGAATTGATTGACCAGCGGGCGGTGTGGGAGGCCCTGGAGGCGGCCCAGCTCGATGAATTCGTCAGTGAGTTGCCCTATGGGTTGCACACCCCTATTGGCGAAAATGGTTTGCAGCTGTCCGGCGGACAAAGGCAGCGCTTGGCCCTGGCCCGTTCCTTTTATCGCCATGCGAGATTTTTATTACTTGATGAGGCCACTAGTGCCTTGGATAACCGTACTGAGAGCGACATTATTGAAGCCCTTGATGTGATTGGCAGACGCTGCACCACAGTGGTGATTGCCCATCGACTTTCCACCGTAATGCGCTGTGATCGAATTTATGAATTTGAGGCCGGGCGAGTCAAGGCCTTTGGCACCTATCAGGAGCTGCAGAACCGTTCGGATACCTTCCGTGATCTTGCTGGTTTGGAGAGGAAGCTGGTGGGCTGAAGTGTAGGATTTGCTGAGAGCTGGTTCTGCACGCGTTCCGATGTCCTTGACCTTGGTGGCTGGCCCTTGTGTCATCGAAAACGCCAACCTCGTTTATGAAATTGCCGCCAGGGTGAAGGCCATCTGTGAACCGCTGAGTATCGACTACATCTTCAAGGCCAGTTTCGACAAGGCCAACCGAAGTTCGGGCACTTCATTCCGCGGTCCCGGGTTTGCGGAGGGGTTGGCAGTGTTGGCGGAGGTGAAACGGCGCTATGGCCTGCGGGTGCTCACGGATATCCATGAAAGTCACCAGGCCGCCCCCGTGGCCGAGGTGGTCGATGTGTTGCAAATTCCCGCCTTTCTTTGCCGACAGAGCGATTTGCTGCTGGCCGCCGCCGCCGCCACCCGGGGCACTGACAAGGTGATCAATGTCAAGAAGGGCCAGTTTTTAGCCCCCTGGGATATGGAGCAGGTAGTGAAGAAGTTGCGTGATGCCGGCGCAGAGCATGTCTGGCTCACCGAGCGCGGCAACAGCTTCGGTTACAACACGTTGGTGGTGGATTACCGCAGCCTGCCCCAACTCCAGGCCCTCGGCTGCCCGGTTATTTTCGACGCCACCCATTCGGTGCAGCAGCCCGGGGGCCGCGGCAGCAGCAGCGGCGGCCAGCGGGAGTTCGTCGCTCCCCTCGCCAGGGCGGCGGTAGCCGTGGGTGTGGACGGCCTTTTTCTGGAGGTCCATCCCGACCCGGACAATGCCCTCAGCGATGGACCCAACATGGTGCCGTTGCATCGGCTGGAGGCCCTGTTGACCCAGTTGATGGCGATTCGGGCGACGCTGCAGCCCGGCCTGGCCGTGTCAATTCTCTGAACCCTCACCCCCGCTGGCGCACCCCCATGATTCAGCAGCTGGGTCGTTTCTGGTGCCATGCCAGTGGCTACCGCCGCTGCAGCGCCCGCCTCAGGGCGCTGCGACTGCTGGTGCTCGATGTCGACGGTGTGCTCACCGATGGCGGGCTCTGGACCACCGAGGCCGGCGAGGTGATCAAGCGCTTTGACGTCCGCGATGGTCTGGGCATCCGGCTAGTGCAACAGGCGGGCGTGGAGGTGGCCTGGCTGAGCGGCGGCAAGAGCGGGGCGACGGAACAGAGGGCCAACTATCTGGGTATTCGCCATGTGCTGACAGGGGTCAAGGACAAGCCCGCGGCGCTGCAGGCGTTGCGCCAGAGCCTGGGCTTCCCCCAGGACGTCATGGCCTTTGTTGGCGACGATCTCAACGATCTGGCGGTGCGTCCCGCCGTCGGGCTGCTGATTGCCACGGCCGATGCGGTGCGACCCCTGCGACGGCGTGCTGACTGGGTGCTGGATCGCAACGGTGGTGACGGGGCCGTGCGTCGCCTGTGTGAGGCCATCCTGCGGGCCCGGGGGCAGTGGCGCGAGCTGGCCGAGCGGGGCTGGCGGGACCGCAACGACTGACCACCGTGACCGGATCTTCAGCGCCTCCGTCCCGCCGACGCCCTTCCCGACGGGACCGCCGCCAGGCGCTGCGGCTCTGGCTGCGGGGCCTGCTGCTGGCCAAGCCCCTGGAGCGACTGCGGCGCCCCCTCCTGCCCGATCTGGAGCAATGGCAGGCCCTGGCCGCCTACCGGGGCCTGGTGCAGCAGGCCTTCAGCCAGCGTCCCTTTGCGCCCCAGGTGAGCGCAGACGTTTGGTATCAAGGCCGCTTTCAGGGTTCGGCCGGCCGTTCGGCCTTCTTCAACCCGGCCCAGAGGGAATTGGAACCCTCCTCCCATCACTACGGCCACGACGTGCAGCTCAAGCGCCATGCCGGCCTGCCCCTGCTGGGCCGGCCCCTGCCGCTGTTGCTGGAGCATGGCCTCAAGGTGTCCTGCGGGGCCACCTTCGAGGCGCCCCGGCCCTGGAGCCGGGGCTATCTCTGCATGGGACCCCTGCGGGCCCAGTGGCTCCAGGAGCGTTTTGGGCTGCCGGCGCTGGCCATCGGCCCCTGGATCCAGTACGCCAGGCCTGTGCTGGCGGAGGGGGAACTCCAGGAGCTCCGCCAGAACCTCGGTCCCGCCCTGCTGGTGCTGCTGGCCCACAGCTGGGATCGGGTGGAGCGGCGCATGGATCTTGACGACTGCGTGGCGGCGGTGGGGCAGATCGCAGCCGCGGAGGGATATCGCTCCGTGATCTGGCTGCGCCACTGGCAGGACCCGCCCCTGCCGCCCTTGCCGGAGGGCTGGATCGTGGCCTGCAACGGCCATCGTTCCAATCCCTGGTTCCTCGACGCCCTGCGCACGTTATTGGAGCTAAGTGACGGCCTGGCCACCAATGCCTTCGGCACCCACCTGGGCTATGCCGTGGCCCTGGAGCGGCGGCTGCACTGGGTTGCTGTGGAGGCGAAACAGGACCTGGGTGGGTTGGCGGAGGTTCAGGCCGCCCGGGAGGCGGACGAGTGGCGGGAACGCCAGCGCCTCAGTGATCGCCTTCGCGCCGCCCTGGCGGAGCTACCGGTTGGGGCTCCGGCCGGCATGCAGGCTGCCAGCCTGGGGCCGCTGCTCGATCCTTACTGGGGCTTCGGCCAGCTTCGATCGGCGGCGGAAATGGCCCGTCTGCTGGCCGATCCCCGCCCCGGCGCGACCCCCTCGCCGTGATGCCGTTCCCCCAGCAAGCCCCCTTCCGGGTGGATCAGGTGATGGCAGCCCCTGCTCTGATGACGGGCCTGTGGCTGGTCCTGGTGCTGCTGGCCCTGGTGCTCAGTTGGGCTGGCCACACGGGCCGCCGCTGCTGGTGGTGGACCGGGGCCGGCCTGTTGATGGGGGGGGTGGCGATCTTCTTCACCCTGGCCTCCTGGGGCACGAGCGACATCACCAAGCTGAGCCATTTCTACGCTTTCGACCCCGGGCGGTTGCCGCAGGCCGAACCCCTCTGGCACCTGCTCACGCCCCTGGTGCTGGCCTTGCCCTACCGCATGGCAGCCATGCAGGGGCTGGTGGCGGCGGCCTATGCCGCCGTGCCGCTGCTGCTCTCCCGCTCCTGGCGTCTGGGAGCCTGGGGGGGATGGTGGGCTCTGCTGATCGTTTGCAGTCCGCTGCAGCGGAGCTTCCTGCAGAACGGCATCACCCGCCAGGCCCTGGCGGTGTTGCTGCTGGCGCCCCTGATGCTCTGGTGCTCCGGGCAGTTGGGCCGCAACCGGCCGTTGATCCTCGGCGGCACGGTTCTTTCCGCCCTGAGCCACACCACCTTTCCAATCAGCCTGCTGGCGGCCCTGGTGCCAGCCTTGGTGCGGTTCCAGCCTGCCGTTGGCTGGTCACGGCTCTCCGCCTGGTGGAACCGGGCGCCGGGCGGGCATCGCCATCGCGGCTGGAGGGCCGCCGGCCTGGGCCTCGGGGCCCTGCTGCTGGCGCTGCCGATGGTGATGCTGCTCCCCGTGGCTCTGCAGAAGTTCCAGCTTTACAGCCAACGGCAAACCTTCTTCAGCAGCTACCCGATCCTGAAGGACGTGTTGCGGCTTGAGCTGGCGCTGCTCGGGGCCGTGGGGTTGGTCATGGCGAGGCGGGGCCTGAATCCCATCCGCCTGCTGCGGCAAGAGGGCCTGGCCCGGCAGATGCTGCTCTACGGCGTGCTGCTGGCGCTGATCCAGGTGTCGGTGCTCACCGGCTGGCAGGCGCCCATCACCTTCCGGCTGGCCGACATGGTCGGTTTGTTTCTGCTCCTCTCCTTTTTGGCTTGGATCCGTGAGCACCGCATCGCCTGGGCCGTGTTGCCACCCCTGGTGGTGACCCTGGCTGGTTGGCTGCAGAACCGGCTGTTGGATGGGGCCCTGCTGCGCTGTGGTCTGGATGACAACTTTCTCTGCATACCCGATCGCTGGCCCTGGCTGATCCATTACTGAGGCCTGACACCGGAAGCTTCGATGCAGGAATTTGGGTGCCGTTAGCTCGCCCCCATCTCGGCCTGGGTGCGCCCTCAGTCCACAAGTTGGTCGCTGAGCAGACGCATGCGTCGTACCCGCAGCCAGCGGTGCAGAAATTCCAGGGGTTTGCGGCGGTAGTGGGGATTACTGCGCCATAGGGGCCCCAAGGGCAGCCAGACCACCGCGGCATCGGTCAAGGCCCGCACGCCGTAGAGGGCTGAGGTGAGTCCTGTGACGACCACGGGGCGGTCGGGATTGGCTTGCCGCAGGAGTTCCACCAGCACCTCAAGGGGTACCGGCGACCGCACCGGGCCCGCCAGCCACGGGGCCTCCAGGGGGCCGAAGCTGCCCGAGGGCGGGGCCTTGGGGTGGTCCAGCAATACCAATCTGTCCCTGTCGGCATCGAAGCCATGGCGCTGCTCCAGTCGCTGGCGCCACTGGTCCAGGACCGTTGCGGGGATCCGCTGGCGGGGGAACTGGTGGGCCAGGTTCGGCACCGAGCACAGCCAGATCGGCCGACCTGGGTCGCTTGCTTCCTGGCAGAGGCGGACCCAGGGGGCGGCCGTTGGGGCTTCCGAGGCCAGCAGCGTGCCGAACAACTCCAGTCGTTGGCCCAGCGGTGGCGGTGCCGGCGCGATCGGGGGGCGATGCCAGCGGGGCTGGCGGCCGCTGAGCACATAGCGAACCCTGGAGCTGCCATCGCGGATCGGCAGGCCTAGGAGGCTTGGGGCCAGGGCCCGCAGTTCCCGGGGGCAGCGGTAGTACAGCCCTAGGCCATCGCCGCAGACCACCACATCCGGGATGGCCAGGCGCTGCACCAGCCGGCGCTGGTCCTTCAGCCATTGGTTGTTGAGACAGGCCAGATCCCACTCTCCTGGCCGTAAGGCCTCGGCATCAGCAACCTGATGGAGACCCGCGAAAGCCCTGGGGTTGTGCTGGCGCAGCCGTGCCAACCAGCGCTCGATCGGGGCTTGAACGCTGGCTAAGGCGATGGGGTCTTTGGTGAGAACCCCCGTCACCACAACGGCGATCGGGGGCGCCGGGCCCGGCGAGCGGGCCTGGAATTCCGGCAGCGTCTGCAGCACGGCCAACTGGTGAACCAGGTGGATCAGGCCGCCGGTGGGAACCAGCACCCTGGGGACTGTCCCCAGGGCTGCAGTGGCGCCCGGGATCACGCCGGATCGGTGGAGACAGGTTCGATCGGGGCCAGACGGGGATCCAGAATTTTGGGCCCCATCCCCTCAAACTTCACCGCCAGGGAGAGCCTCTCCCCGGAGCCGAAAAGGTGGGTGATCGTGCCGACCCCGAAGCTGGCATGCCGCACCGGATCGCCTACGGCCCAGGGGCGGGCCGGGGCGCGGCGCCGCACGGCGTTGGCGGGGCGGGCCGCTTCTCCTCCGGCCGCCACCCGTCGGCTGTCGTCCCGATCGACGCGAGTGAGCCGCTCCATTCGCTGATCGCGGCGGATGGCGGCGCCGCCGCTCTGGGGCAGATCCCCCTGCAGGAGCTCGCTCGGCAATTCGGAGAGAAAGACTGATGGCACTGCGGGTTCGCGCATGCCGCCCCAGAGGCGCCGTTCACTGGCATGGCTGAGGAACAGGCGTTCCTTGGCCCGGGTGAGGCCCACGTAACAGAGCCGGCGTTCCTCTTCCAGGGCGGCGGGATCCTCGAGGGAGCGGTAGCTGGGGAACAATCCCTGTTCCAGTCCCACCAGGAAGACCACCGGAAACTCCAGTCCCTTGCTGGCATGGAGGGTCATCAGGGTGACCCGGTCGGCGGCGGTGTCCTTGCTGTCGGCGTCACTGGCCAGGGCGGCGCTGGCCAGGAAGCCCTCCAGGGAGCCCTCCTCGTTCTCCTCCTGGTATTGCAGGGCGGCATTGACCAGCTCCTGCAGGTTGTGGCGGCGTTCCTCGGCTTCGTCGCTGGCCTCGGCGATCAGTTCGGCCACGTAACCGCTCTGCTCCATCACCCGCTGCACCAGCTCGGAGGGGGGAGAGTCCTGGGCGCGGCGGGCCAGATCATGGATCAGTTCCGCGAACTGCAGCAGGCCCTTGGCCGAGCGCCCTCCGAGGGAGCGCACGGCCTCGGCGTCGGTGACCACCTCCCAGAGGGGCAGGCCCAGCTGGTTGGCGGCATCGGTGAGGCGCTCGACGGTGGTTTTGCCGATGCCGCGGCGGGGCACATTCAGCACCCGCAACAGGCTGACGGTGTCGGCGGGATTGACCAGCAGGCGCAGGTAGGCCAGCACATCCTTGATTTCCCGGCGGTCGTAAAAGCGCAGGCCGCCGACCACCAGGTAGGGAATCCCCCAGCGCACCAGCGATTCCTCCAGGGCCCGGCTCTGGGCATTGGTGCGATAGAGCACGGCCATGTCGCCCCAGCGCAGGTCCGGGTGGGCGGCATCCAACATCCGCATGCGATGCACCACCGCTTCGGCTTCGGCGATTTCGTCATCGCAACGGACGAGATGGATGGGTTCGCCCTCGCCGCGGGTGGGCCGCAGCACCTTGTCGATGCGCTCGCTGTTGTGGGCGATCAAGGCGTTGGCCGCCTCCAGGATTGTGGCGGTGGAGCGGTAGTTCTCCTCCAGCTTCACCATGGTGGCCGTGGCCTCGTCGGTGGCTCCATCGCCGAAATCCTTCTGGAAACCCATCAAGATGGTGAAATCCGCCGCCCGGAAGCTGTAGATGCTCTGGTCGGCGTCGCCGACCACAAACACGGAGCGCTCGCCCCAATCGTCAAACCTCTCCGGATCCTGGCCATTGGTGACCAGCAACTTGATCAGGTCGTACTGGGTGCGGTTGGTGTCCTGGTATTCGTCCACGAGGACGTGGCGAAAGCGGCGATGCCAGTAATGGCGCACCTGGTCGTTCTGGCGCAGCAGTTGCACGGGCAACAGCAGCAGATCATCGAAGTCGAGGGCGTTGTTGGCCGCCAGGGCCCGGCGGTAATGGCGGTAGGCCTGGGCCACCTGGCGATCGCGCTGGCCCCGGGCTTCGGCCTCCAATTGCTCGGGGAGCTGGCCCTGGTTCTTGGCGCTGCTGATGGCCCAGCGCACCTTCTTGGGTTCGAAGCGCTTGGGATCCAGCCCTAGCTCCTGGGTGACGATTTCCTTGACCAGGCTCTGGGCGTCGTTCTCGTCGTAGATCGAGAATTGGCGGGTCCAGCTGAGGCCTTCACTGTCCTTGTACTTGTCGATGTCGAAGCGCAGCAGCCTGGCGAACAGGGCGTGAAAGGTGCCGATCCAGAGGTCTTTGATCACCTCCCGATAGATGCGACCCCGCAGCTGCCGCTGTTCCGCCGCTGGCAGGGTGCTCCAGGGTTGGCCGAACTGGCTCTGGGCCAGTTTCTGGGCCAGCAGCAGTTCCAGCCGCTCCTTCATTTCCCGGGCCGCCTTGTTGGTGAAGGTGACGGCCAGCACCTCGGCCGGATCGACGCCGTGGTGGCCGATCAGGTGGGCGATGCGGTGGGTCAGGGCGCGGGTCTTGCCGCTGCCGGCACCGGCCACCACCAGCAGGGGCCCGGTGTGGTGATCGACGGCCTTGCGCTGGGCGTCGTTGAGGCCGGCGAGGAAGCTCATGGGGGGATCGTATCGAGGCCTCCGGCGGTGGTCGTTCCTGCCGCGCCTGGTTCTCTTGAATCCCGGCGGCCAATCCTGCTGGTGGCCCTGGTGGCCCTGGTGGCCTAGGGGGCTGGCGAAATGCACCCCTAGCGTTGGTTTTGGTTGGTGCTCCCATGGCACGGTCATCGGTCCGCCGCGATCAGACGCAGCAACCGTCCAGGGATCGCCCCCAGACCTACCGCCCCGAGATCGATGGTCTGCGGGCGATCGCCGTGCTGGCGGTGATCGCCTTCCACTTCAACGAACACCTGTTGCCCAGTGGCTTTCTGGGGGTGGACGTGTTTTTCGTGATCTCGGGTTTTGTGATCACCGCCTCCTTGGCCCGCCATCAGGAGTCCGACTGGGGTCCATTCCTTCTGGGGTTCTACGCCCGAAGGGTCAAGCGGCTGATGCCCCTGTTGATCCTGTGCGTGCTGGTGACGATGGTGGTGGGCGCCTTGGTGATCTCCCCTCGCTCGGACGAGTTTGAAGCCACCTGGAGGACCGGGATCGCCGCCCTTTTCGGCATGGGCAACATCACCTTGCAGGCGCAACAATCGGATTATTTCGCCCCGGCGGCCTCCCTCAATCCCTTCACCCACACCTGGTCCCTGGGCGTTGAAGAGCAGTTTTATTTGCTCTTTCCGATTCTGGT
>Ga0114972_10001794_pt1 | contig 16045 bp, 11 predicted proteins | sample M_140807_EF_Meta_FD_87354 | JGI IMG/M metagenome (GOLD analysis project Ga0114972, IMG submission 87354) | Freshwater microbial communities from Lake Montjoie, Canada to study carbon cycling - M_140807_EF_MetaG | ecosystem: Environmental > Aquatic > Freshwater > Lake | place: Lake Montjoie... | reverse complement strand
GATGATTTCCGCTTCACGTTTATCGAGCGAATTCACCATGGCGTTGAGATCGCTGGATTGATTGCGATCGCGCAGGCCTTCGTAGGGGCTGACGGCGTTTTCGTCGCCGACGATTTCGCCAAAGGTGCCCGAATCACCGTCTTCGCCCACCGGCGCATCGAGTGAAGCCGGCCGAACACTGACAGATTTAAGATGTGCCACTTTAGAGGTGGGAATCTGTAACTCGATGGCGAGCTCTTCGTCCCAGGGCTCCCGACCGAGTTGTTCGGATAGGCGCATCGCGGTCTTCCGCATTTTGGAGATTTTATCAACTAGGTGAACGGGCAGGCGGATGGTCTTGGATTGGTTCGCCAACGCACGTTTGATGGATTGTTTGATCCACCACGCGGCGTACGTGGAAAGTTTGCCGCCTTTGCGTGGGTCGAAGCGCTCGACGGCTTTGATGAGACCGATGTTGCCCTCGCTGATGAGGTCGAGGAGGGGCAGGCCAAAGTCTTTATAGTCCATCGCGATTTTCACCACGAGCCGCAGATTGGCGGAGATCATGTGATCGCGGGCGGCTTTGTTGCCCTTGCGGATGCGGCGCGCCAAACTGATTTCTTCCTCGATGGTGAGGAGCGGGGTTTTCCCGATTTCTTGGAGATAGAGCTGGAGGTTGCTCCGCTCGCCGTGCGCGATAGGCGCCTCGGTGGTCGGCTCAGATTTTTCTAAGAACGAGGGTGGGGCATCGGCGACGGTGGTGAGCCGTGCTGGCGATGCGGGTTCCACAGAATCCGAGTCTGAACGGGACGAAGCGCGGCGCGTTTTTGCTTGGGTGGGCATGGTAGAATTTGGGCTGAGGGTTGATCGAAGTGGGTTTGATCCCGTTGAAGCCGGAATCGTTCCAACTATAGCTACGAGTGAGCCGCGCGTTTGGTTGCGCCAGCCTATGGGAAATCCGCGTAATTATGGCGCAGCGAGGGCTACGCTAGGGCACACTTCGTCCCAGTTGCCCGTGGGTATCGTGCGGCTACGCTCAGAATCCCGAGGCGATCTCCGCGGCTTTGAGTAACGCCGAAGCTTTGCTCACGGTTTCTTGATATTCCGAGGCCGGCACCGAGTCCGCGACGACGCCCGCGCCAGCTTGGATGTGCAGTTTCCCGTCTTTCAAAAGTGCGGTGCGCAACATGATGCACGAATCGAGATTACCATCATAGCCGAAGTAACCCAGCGCGCCCGCATAGAAACCGCGTTGCGAAGGCTCGCTTTGGGCAATGATTTGCATGGCGCGGATTTTAGGCGCGCCACTGACGGTGCCCGCGGGAAACGTGGCCCGCATGAGATCGTAGGCGGTATGGCCCGGGGCGATGGTGCCTTCGACTTGAGACACGATATGCATGACGTGAGAATAACGTTCGACGACCATCATCTCGGGCACAGTGATCGAACCGTAGGTGCAAACGCGGCCGATATCGTTGCGGGCGAGATCGACGAGCATGAGGTGTTCGGCGCGTTCTTTCTCGTCGGCGAGAAGTTCGGTTTCCAAGGCTGCGTCTTCGGCGGGCGTGGCGCCGCGTTTGCGGGTACCGGCGATCGGGCGAATTTCGACGCGCCCGTCCGTCAAGCGCACGTGCACCTCGGGTGAGGCGCCGACGATCGCAAAATCCCCGGTATCCAAAATGAACATGTAGGGCGACGGATTCACGGTCCGCAGAGCGCGATAAAGATCCAGCGGTGTGCCGGCGAAGGGCCGCGTGAAGCGTTGCGAGGGCACGAATTGAATGATGTCGCCCGAACGAATAAATTCTTTGCCGGCTTCGACGGCGTGCTCGAAACGCGCTTGCGTGAAGTTGCCCGGCGGCACGGTGACTTTGGCGGGTTCGATCAAAGGCGCCGGAGCCAGTTCACGAGGTTTGCGCAGGAGTTCGAAAAGTGTGTTCAGCTCGGCCACGGCAGCGTCGTAGGCGCCTGCGGGGTCGTCTTTGACGTGAGCGTTGACGCACAAGCGCAGTGTCTGTTTCGCCCGGTCGAAAATAAGCAGCGAATCCGAGAACATGAAATACAGCAGCGGCATCTTCAGCTCATCGGCGGGGGCGGCCGGCACGCTCGGCTCGATCCGAGTGACGTATTCGTAACCGATAAATCCGACGGCGCCACCCGTGAAACGCGGCAATCCAGGTAGAGTGACGGGACGATAACCGGCCATTTCCGCCTCAACTAGCGTGAGCGGATCTTGCGGGGTGGGAACGGTTTTAACGGGTGAACCCGTGGTGCGGATTTCGGTGGTGACAGGACCGCAGGCGAGAACTTTACGCGGGCGGCAGCCGATAAAACTGTAGCGGGAAAGGCGTTCGCCACCCTCGATCGATTCGAGCAAATAGGAGGGGCCGGCTTCTTTTAATTTGGCGTAGGCGGAGACGGGCGTCTCGAAATCCGCCATCAAATCCGTGTAAACAGGAATGACGTTTCCTTGGGTTGCGAGACGCGCGAAGGCTTGCTTGCTCGGGTGGATATTCATCGGCTAAGACTTGGGATATGCGAGGCCCTTCAACGCCGGGCAAGGCCGTTTCTCCGCGCCGGAGGATGACCTCATGGGCGCAATAACGGTCGATGATTTCTTGGGGCCTTGTTTGCCTGCACCTATTTTAAATTTGGTTTACCTGTACTTTTGGCGGATAATTCCGACACAATTTTTACCTTATGGCTGAACGACGTAAACAAACTCTAGCGGTGGTCATGGGCGGTGGTCGCGGGACGCGACTTTCGCCGCTTACGCTGGAGCGCTGCAAGCCGGCCGTGCCCCTCGCGGGTAAATACCGGCTCGTCGATATTCCGATCTCCAATTGCATCAATTCAGAGATTAATCGCATATTTTTGCTCACGCAATTTCAGACGGCTTCGTTGCACCGGCACGTCCAAGGCACTTATCACTTCGATCCGTTTGGCGGTGGTTTTGTTGATATCATGTCGGCCGAACAAACCGAGAAGAGTGTCGATTGGTATCAAGGCACCGCCGACGCCGTGCGCCGCAATCTCGTTCATTTTCGCTCCTTCGAGCACGATCTGGTTTTGATTCTTTCGGGCGACCAACTTTACCGCATGGATTTTCGCGAGATCATCGCGCAACATCTCGCGACCAAGGCCGATGTCACGATTGCGGCGATTCCGTTTCCCGTCTCGAAAATCGAGGGTTTGGGGCTCATGCAGGTTAATGACGATCTCACCATCGCGCGTTTCGTGGAAAAGCCCAAAGACCCTGCGATCATCGCTGGCCTCACGTTGAGTCCTGCGCTCGAGGCTAAACTAAAAACTCCATCCGTTGAGCCGCGCTGCCTCGCTTCGATGGGTATTTATGTTTTCAACCGAGCGGCTCTCGCCGAGGCCCTCGACAACACGATGACCGATTTCGGCAAAGAGGTCATCCCTAGCTTGCTCGGGAAAAAGAAATTGTGCGCCCATATTTTTGAAGGCTATTGGGAAGACATCGGTACGGTCCGCGCTTTTTTCGAGGCCAACCTCGCACTGGCGCAGCCGCTCCCACCGTTTAATTTCTTCGATCCCGCGGCCCCGATTTACACGCAAGATCGTTATCTGCCCGCCTCGAAACTCAATCATTGCCACATCAATCACGCGGTGATCGGTGACGGCTCGATCTTGGCTAACTCCAGCATCAAGCGCTGCGTTTTCGGCATCCGCTCCTTTGTCGAGGAAGGTTGCACCTTGGAGGACACCATCGTGATGGGTTCGGATTATTATGAAACCGAGGCGCAGTTGGCGACGAACACCGAGCGTGGTCGGCCGCCGCTCGGCGTGGGGAAAAATTGCCGCATCAAGGGCGCGATCATCGACAAAAACGCCCGTATCGGCGAAGGCTGCACGCTCGACGCGACCGGCAAACCCGACGGTAAGTACGCTAATGGCGTGGTAATCATCCGTGACGGCGTACTCGTCGTGTCCAAGGGTGGCATCTTGCCGCCCGGTACGGTCGTTTAAAGCGCCCGGGCGGTATTGAGGCTGTGTCCCCGCGTGGAGGCGCTCGGCGCCCCATGCATCCCGTGGGCCTATGGTTAGGCTTTATTATGATTACGCCGGCGGGAGTAGCCGATGAAAATCAAGCCGCCCACGACTAAAAATAACGAGTAGAACGTCCCGCGACTCAGGCCCATGATCAAACCTGCGTCAGGTTCGCGAAAGCGTTCGCCGATGATGCGCATCGCCGCGTAGGCCAGCCAGAATTCTCCGGTCAATCTTCCTGGTTGGGTTCGAACCAACGGGCTCCGCCAAAAACGCCACTGCATGAACGCGAGCAGTAACGCGCCCTCGAGCGCCGCCTGATAAAGTTGGGAAGGATGCCGCGGCAATATTTGAAAAACGGGCGTCCCGGGCGCCGCACTGTGGGGAAAAATCACGGCCCAAGGCACATCGGTGATTTTCCCCCAAAGCTCGCCATTGATGAAATTGGCGATCCGGCCAAACATGAGCCCGGCTGCGGCACAAGAAGCGATGAGATCACACACCTGTAAAAACGGGATCTTTTGGGTTCGCGCAAATCCCCAAATCGCCACGCCGACGCCGATGAATCCGCCGTGACTGGCCATACCGCCTTCCCATAATCTAAACAACGCCAGCGGATCCGAAAAAAAAGTCTCGGGTTGATACAAAATAAAATAACCCAAGCGGCCGCCCAGCAGCACGCCGAACACAAGCCAAACGATGAGATCGGCAATTTTTTCGACGCGCAAGGGCGACCGACCGGCGAGAGCATAGCTTCGCAACAACCAGCCGGCTGTGATAAATCCCAACATGTAGGAAAGCCCATAGTAACGGATGCCGATGGTGTCGGTAAACCGGATCAAAAAAGGGCTGAGATCGTGCACCCAGTAGGCGAGCAGCATGTGTTTGCGAGAGGTTAGATTTTGGGCTTACTCGAAGATTTCGTCGAGCGCTGTTGTTGGGAGCGAGCGAGTTCGCGCATGTCGACAGCGACGTCGTCCTTTTCGAAAATTTCGCGGCCTAAGATGTGTTCGATGATATCCTCCATCGTGAGCACGCCCGCGGTAGCGCCGAATTCATCGACGACGATGAGCATTTTGGTATGGACCTTCAGGCAGAGATGGAGGGCCTGGGCGACAGCGATGGTTTCGGGAATGAAGTGAGCTTCCGTCATGAGCTGAGAGACGGTGAACGCGTCCTGATCATTGGCCTTGGCTTTGAGTAGATCGCGTCGTCGCACGAGCCCCACGATGTCATCGATATTGCGCCCGTACACGGGCATCCGGCCAAAAGGCACGCTGGGCAATTCGCGAAACACCTCGGTGATTGTAGCATCACGCCGCAGGGCCGTGATCACGGTGCGCGGCGTCATCAAGGTGCTCACGCGCACGTTATCCAAGGATAGGGCGTTGGTGATGATGCTCGATTCGCTTTTAGTTAGCGTACCTTGCTGGGCGCCGCGCTCGGCGAGGAGAAGTATTTCTTCCTCCGAGTGCTGGATCTCGGGCACATCGCGAATGAATAAACGGACCACGACGTTGCATAAATAGGTGATGGGCACGAGCGCTCGGCGCAGCCACCAAATCGGATAAACCACATGCGGCTGGAGTGTTTTGCGATAAGCGACGCCGAGGCTTTTGGGCAGCACTTCGGAGAAAACGAGCACCGCGAGCGTGAGCAAACCGGAGAGGATACCGACAACCACTTCGTTGAACAACGTGGCGGCAAGGCTGCCGATCAACATCGAGCCGAGCGTGTTGGCGATGGTGTTGAGCGTGAGGATAGCCGAGATCGTGGCGTCGAGCTCGTGTTTGATGATTTCCAAGCGCTGCCCACGGCGCGGCCGACTCTTTTTAAGACGTTCGATTTCCGTGACCGAGGTGCTGAGCACAATGGCTTCGAGCATCGAACACATGAAGGAGAGCCCGAGGGTGAGAAGAATTGTGAGGACCAGCCATTGCATGACGTTAGTTTATGCACCCGCCGCGGTTGGCGAATACAAACTGCGAATCGAGGTCGGCGGGGAAAAGAGCCTTGCCGCGGCAAACTCCTGCGCCCGTAGTGAAAAGCATGAGCGAACTCCAACGCACTCCGTTGCGCGATTTCCATGCCGCCCATGGCGCCCGGCTCGTCGATTTCGCCGGTTGGGAAATGCCCGTCCAATACCGCAGCATTTTAGAGGAGCACAAGGTCGTGCGCCGCGCGGCTGGGATGTTCGATGTCAGCCACATGGGCGAAGTTGATGTGCGTGGTCCTGAAGCGGCGAAGTTTTTGAACTACCTCGTCACTAACGACGTGGCTAAACTCTTTCCGGGTCGCGTGCTTTATTCGCCGATGTGTTATCCTCACGGAGGAGTTGTCGACGATCTGCTCGTGTACATGCGCGGTGCGGAAGATTATTTTCTGTGCATCAACGCTGGCAACATCGCCAAAGATCTCGCTTGGATTCGCGAACAGGCGAAGGCGTTTGACGTCACGATCGCGGATCGCTGCGAGGACTACGCGTTACTGGCGATTCAAGGGCCCAAAGCGGTTGAAATCGTGCAGACCCTGACCGGGGCCAAACTCGGTCTCGTCAAATATTATCACTTCACGGAGGGCACCGTCGCGGGCGTGCACTGCTTGATCAGTCGTACGGGTTACACCGGCGAAGATGGCCTAGAACTTTACCATGCGGCCGGCGATGCCGTTGCCTTGGCGGAGGCCATTTTAACGGCTGGGGCTCCGCATGGACTTGAACTCGCAGGTCTCGGTGCGCGCGACAGCCTCCGATTGGAAGCCGGCTATCCGCTGTACGGCCATGAAATCACGCAAGATATCTCGCCGCTCACCGCCGGCCTCGGCTGGACGGTTAAACTTGATAAAGGCGCTGATTTTATTGGCCGAGCCGCACTTTTAGCGGAGAAGCAGCAGGGCGCATCGCATCAAGTGGTTTTCTTCAAAACAGGCGATCGCCGTATCGTGCGCGCGGATACGCCCGTCTTGGATGCTGGCGGACTAATCGTGGGCCGAGTTTTATCCGGCACGCTTTCACCCATTCTCAACGAATCCATCGGCTCCGCCTGGGTTGCGACTTCAGCTACCACTCAGGCTTTAGTCGTAGATATCCGTGGGGCTAAATTAAATTTACACCTCGTAAAACCACCCTTCGTCGCATTGAAAAAATCATCATGAGCAACGTCCCCGGCCAACTCCGCTACGCTAAATCTCACGAATGGCTTAAACTCGAAGCCGATGGCAGCGCCACCATCGGCATCACCGATTACGCTCAGGCTGCCTTGGGCGATATTACCTATGTGCAATTGCCCAAGATCGGCGCTGTACTCAAAGCCGGTGATACGTTTGGTGTGGTCGAGTCGGTCAAAGCGGCCTCGGATCTTTATCTGCCGGTGGCTGGCACGATTATCGCCGTCAACGTAGCGCTGGAAAGTGCGCCCGAAACAGTCAACTCCGCGCCCTACGAGGGTGGCTGGATGTTAAAAGTAAAACTCGCTGATCCCTCGGCCGCGGCTTCGATGATGGACGCCGATGCTTATCGTAATTTACTCAGCTGAGTTGGGTAGCGAATCGAGTCTGCTCGTTTAGATGCGATTTTTCTAAACGTCTTTTTCGTCCACGTATCGTCTTTCACATCGCAATGTCTCAATTTCATTTTCGTGTTTTACGTCCCGTATTTCTCATATTGATAGGCCTGCTCACGTTGGCGGGCTGCAAGGATAAGCGTAGCGAGGTACGCAAAGCTGCGGCCAATGCCGTGGTGCAACCGGTGGAAGTTATTCCTATCGTGCGCCGGGATGTCACCGAATCACTTAGCTTGGTGGGCTCGGTCGCGCCCAACGAATCCGCGCGGATGCGTGCTGAAGTAGCAGGACTGGTGCGTTCGATACATTTCGAAGAAGGACAAAAGGTCACCAAGGGCCAAATCCTTTTCACGATCGATGACACCGAATTGGTCGCTCAGACCACGCAAGCGCAGGAGGCGTTCAAACTTGCCGACATCAACCTGCAGCGCAGCGTCACTTTGCTGGGTGCGCAGAACACGACTCAGGCGGCCCACGATCGCGCGATATCGGAATTTAACACCGCCAAGGCTCAACTCACGATGCTGCGTAATCGGCTCGAAAAGACTCAGATTCGCGCGCCCTTCGACGGCTTCATCGGGGCTCGCACCATTTCACCCGGGGATTACGTGACGAACCAGACCGCGCTCACGACGATCGACGATCTCAGTCGCCTGAAACTTGATTTTCAGGTGCCCGAACGTTTCCTGCGCCGCGTTAAAATCGGCACGACTTTTCTCGTGCGTTCGCGATCGATGGATTCGGAAAAAGCGGTGGCCGGCGAAGTTTATTTTGTGAGTTCGGTGATCAATCCCGATACGCGTTCGAGCGAAGCGAAGGGCTATTTGACCAACCCTCCGCCCGATTTGAAGCCCGGCATGTTTGCCAACGTCGAATTGGTTCTCGCGGTTCACAAGGCGGTTTTGACGGTGCCAGAAGGCTCGATTTTTAATTCCAGTAAAGGGCCACAAATTGTGGTGGTTCGCACCGGAACCGGCAACGAACCCACGGCCGATTTCGTACCGGTCACCCTCGGGCTGAGAAGCAAGGGCCTCGTTGAGATCCAGTCGGTGAATAAAGATACGGTCTTGGAAAAAGAATCCGTCGTCGCTTCCGGCGTAGGTGCTTTGATTTTATTTCAAGGCGCCAAACTGGCGCCGCGGCCGCTGCGCAAAGAGTTCCGTGTTGATGGCTCGAATTGATCGACGGTCATGATTCTTTCCGATCTCTCCATTCGCCGCCCGGTCATCTGCTTGGTGGCGTCCATTATCATCATATTGGTCGGTCTGCTGCGCTTTGGCGAAATGCCGGTGCGCGAATACCCTAACGTCGATTCGCCGACGGTTTCTATCATCGCCAATTACCCGGGAGCGTCTGCGCAAGTCGTGGAATCGAAAGTGACTGAGCCGATCGAAAAAGAAGTCGCCGCGATCGAGGGAATCCGACTCATCCGCTCGAACTCCTCCGAGCAACGTTCGACGGTCACAATTGAATTTAACCTTGGTCGCAACATCGACGAAGCGGCCAACGATATCCGTGATCGCGTGAGTCGGGTGAAACTTCCTTCCGAGATTGATCCGCCGCGGGTGAGTAAGGCCGACCCGGACTCGACCCCGATCCTCTCGATGTCTTTTAACTCCACGCGATTCACGCGACTGGAAATCGTCGAAATGCTCGACCGCATTGTCGTGCCGCGGGTGCAAACGGTTCCCGGCGTGGGCTCGATCATTGTAGACGGGCCGCGTTACGCGATGCGGCTATGGATCGACAGCGATCGGCTCGCTGCATACGGACTTACGGTGAGCGACGTCGAGAGCGCCCTGCGGCGGCAAAATGTGGAAGTTCCTAGCGGACGCATCGAATCAATCACGCGGGAATTCCCTATCCGCTTCATTGCGAATTTGAATGAAGTTTCGGAATTTGAGAACCTCATCTTGGCCACCCGAGGCACGTATCAGGTCAAATTTAGTGACGTCGGTCGCGTCGAACTCGGCGCCGAGGAGTACCGCACGGACACGTTGTTCAAAGGTCGACCCACCGTGGGCGTTCAAATCCTGCGACAATCACAGTCCAACTTGCTCGAGACCATCGATGGCGTAAAAAAACTTATCCCGCTTTTCAAAACGCAGATGCCCGAGGGGATTAAAATCGAAGTAAGTCGTGACGACTCGGCCTACATCTCCCGCTCGGTCGCGGAAGTTTACAAGACGCTATACGAGGCTGCGATTCTCGTCGTGCTGATGATTTTCCTGTTTCTGCGCAATTGGCGCGCGACGCTGATTCCACTCGTCGCGATCCCCGTCTCGATCATCGGATCTTTTGCCATCATCGCCGCACTGGGATTTTCAATTAACATTCTGACGCTCCTCGCTTTTGTCCTCGGTATCGGTCTCGTCGTGGACGACGCGATTGTGATGTTGGAAAATATTTACCGTCGAATTGAGCTCGGTGAAGAAGTGATCGCGGCCTCTATTTTCGGAGCGCGCCAAGTCGCGTTTGCCGTCATTGCAACCACGCTCACGCTTGCCGCCGTGTTTGTGCCCGTGGCGTTTCAATCCGGCCAGACCGGGCGCTTGTTTTACGAATTTGGTATCACGCTCGCGGTCTCGGTGCTCGTCTCGGCCTTTGTCGCTTTGACGCTAACGCCGATGCTGTGCTCGCGCCTGCTTCGCGGTCACGGACCGAAGGGAGAAGCTCACGGTTGGTTTTATACTAAAACTGAACCCTTCTTTGTTTGGATGACGGCGGTGTTTGCCCGATGGCTGCACATTTCGCTGCGTTTCAAATTTCCGGTGTTGTTTTTCGGACTTTGTTTCGCGGTAGCTGGCGGTTGGTTCTACACGCAACTGCAACGTGAACTCGTCCCGATGGAGGATCGCGGTATTTTCACGATTAACATGGTACCTCCGGTCGGCTCCACGCCGGAATACCTTAAGCTTTACTCGGCTGAGGCTGAGCAAATGGCGCTTACGATACCCGAGATCGACCGCACGTTCATGCGCATGACCGAGACGAGTTCGTACATCAACGCCACGCTTAAGCTCTGGGAAGACCGTAAACGGAAATCGCAGGAGATCACCGTGGATATGCGCAAAATGCTTCAAGCAAAAATGACGGGCGTCCAAGCCTCAGTCGCCGCGGGTCGGCCTTTCGGTGGTGGCGGTACGAAAGGCGCGGGAGCCGTCCAGTTGGTTTTGCAGGGGCCGGAGTTCGATCAACTTCAGACTTCCGGGCAGGAAATTTTGCGCCAGATGCGGGAGAGTGGGATTTTTGCGCAGCCTCGATTGGACCCTTCGCCGACCAAACCCCAACTGGATGTGCGCGTCGATCGCGCTAAAGCCGCGGACTTACGGGTCTCGGTTAGCGACGTGGCCTCGACGCTGGAAACGATGCTTGGTAGCCGGCGTGTGACCCAATTCCAGCGTGGTAGCCAACAGTATTACGTCATGCTGCAAATCGAGGATGCCGAGCGTGTCACGCCCAACGATCTTGGCCGCCTTTATGTCAAATCCGGTACGGGCCATCTCGTGCAATTGAGTAATCTGGTTACGTGGTCTGAGAATACAGTGCCCGAAAATTATCCGCACTTTAATCGTCTGCGCTCGGTGACGGTCTCTTCGCAACTAGCTGACGGGGTGACGATCGGTGATGCCGTCGACTTCTTGCAACGTCAGGTCAAGGACGTGCTGCCCGTGGGCTATTCGTATTCTTGGGACGGTGAATCGCGTCAATATGTCGAAGGAGCCAGCGACACCTCGAAGCTCTTTGGACTGGCCCTGTTGTTCACGTTTTTAATTTTGGCCGCGCAATTTGAATCTTGGATTCATCCACTCACCATTTTGACCGGAGTCGTCTTCGCCGTCGCGGGTGGGATTACGGTGCTTTATTGTTCTAGGTATTGGGGCGTGGCGATGACGGACAATATTTTCTCCCGCTTCGGACTGATTCTTCTCATCGGTCTGGTGGCCAAAAACGGCATCCTCATTGTCGAGTTCGCCAATCAGCTCCAAGTGGAAAAAGGCGTCGATGCGGCGCAGGCCGTGTTTGAAGCAGCGACGTTACGCTTTCGGCCGATTTTGATGACATCAGTCGCAACCATTCTGGGAGCCGTTCCCATCGCCTTTGCCCATGGCGCTGGCGCCGAGACGCGTAATCCCCTCGGTTTGGTCGTCGTCGGCGGGCTCAGCATCGCGACTGCGCTCACGCTATTTGTGATACCGATTGTTTACACGTTGATGGACAAAGCGTGTTTGAAGTTCACCGGCAAAACGAGCGCCGACGGCCTTAAACAAGCACACCGGATCGAGCAGGAGACCATGGCTCCGCTTCACCCGCAATCGAACGAATCTCGCTGAATTTGATCCCGCTGAGTGTGAGTGCGGAAACCTCGCGAGAGGTTCGCTGTTTTATTTGTGCGAATTTGGCTCGGCGGGCTCGAGGTTTTTCGGAAAGGAAACTCCCTCCCAGCGTGCGATTACTGCGGGAGCTGTGCAGTGGCCTAAGACATTTACGCTCGTGCGTATGGGATCGATCAGCGCGTCAATGCCGAGCAGCAATCCCAGTCCTTCCATCGGTAAACCGAAACTTTGAAACAAGGCGGTCAGCACCACGAAATTGGCGCGGGGAATTCCGGCGACGCCCTTGCTGGTAAGTTTCAATGTGAGCAAAATCAGCAATTGTTGATCAAACGAGAGCGGAACATGCGCCGCCTGCGCGACAAACAACGTAGCGAGCCCAAGGAACAGCGTGCTGCCGCACAAATTCAGACTGAGGCTCAAGGGCGCGACGACGCCGAGAATGCGGCTGGGAACACCAAAGCGCTCCATGTTTTCCAGCGTCTGTGGCAACGCGGCCGCACTTGAGGTTGTGCCAAAGGCGATCAGGAACGGCTCCCGCACAAAATGCACGAACCGGCGAAGCGGAACTCCGAAAAGCACGAGCGAACCACCGAGAAACAGAATTAAAAACAGAAGTTCGGCTCCCCAAGCAGCGATAAAAAGGCGGAGTAATCCGACCAAAACGTCCAAGCCACCAGAAGCGACTGTGCCCGAAAGCGCCGCGAAGACGGCGAGTGGCGCCAAATACATGATCAAGTGAGTGAATCGGAACGCCACCCCAACAACCGCGTCCGCCAAGGCTAGGACCGGTTTGGCGCGCTCACCCGCGGACAAACACGCCACGCCGAAGAGAAAACTGAAAACTACGATCTGGAGCACATCGCCCCGAGCCATCGCATCAACGATGCTGGTCGGGAATGCATTCACAAAAACGTCGAGAAACGAAAGTTTTTGCGCAGCCGGAACCGCCTGCGCCACCAACGTCACATGCGCACCGGGTTGAAAAAGAACGGCGGCAAACCAACCGAGGAGCAGGGCCACCGTGGTCGCGACCTCAAAATACAAAAACGACTTCCATCCCAAACGCCCCAGATCGCGCATGCCGCCGATTCCGCCGACGGCGCGCACCAAGACGCCAAAAAGGACCGGCGCAATGATGGCGCGAATCAAACGCAGGAAAATATCGCTGATGAATTTAAGGTGTCCAGCCGCCTGAGGAGCAAGAAAACCAAAAGCGATGCCGCCGAGGGCCGCTAGTAGCATCCACTGCGCCAGTGATATCTGCGCGATGAAAGCCAGGGGTGACTTGCGCTGGCGAAAGTGATTTGGAGAAGCGGGGCTGGATTGAGCAAGTGACATGGGTCGAGGATTTAAGTTTTAGAGCAAATTAAAGGGTGGGTGTTGGACTGGTTCGGCGGTGGAGCCAGAATGCAGCCCACAGCATAAGACAGGCCCGGATAAGAGCGATAGAAGGCAGATTAAGCCAATGACCACGAACCGAGCCAAAGCAGCCGCAGTTTAAGTCCAAGCCGCGGACCATAGCTTGAGCGAGCACCAGAACAAAAATCGACGACATCGCCACGGCGAGTAAACTCACGCTCTCGCGCCAAAAACCGATGATCAAGCCGACGCCGCAGATCAACTCAAGGCAGGGAAATGCGACCGCTATGAGCCGACTCAGGAAATCGGGCATCGGTAATTCGTAAGCGAGGAGATCGGCATGAAAGCCGATGGGGTCGGAAATTTTAAAAAAGCCCGCGAGACAAAACACCGCGCCGAGCAACCAACGTAGGCCCAGCAGCGACCAGGGTGATATGCGCTGCAGAAATTTCCGGAAGGTTTTCAAGAAAGAGGCGGAGTGATTTTAAAAACCGGAAGAGGGCGAGGGAACACGAGACGTTGCGTGGGGCGAAACCAATCGAGTGCGAGGCCTACAGCGAGTGCGAGCAGACCCAAGACCATAAGCCGTAAAAGCTGAGTAGATCGTAGTGATTGCCGTAGCAGGCTGAAAATCGGGTGCATGGTTACGGTGTTTTGAGCAACTCATCGAAAACCCGCTGAAACTGATCCAGCGTTTGAGCGCCCGCGATCGAAGTTTCTACGGTCTGGCCATTGGCACCTATTTTCCAAATGAGAAAGGTCGGCGTGCCTTTGAGTTTGAGCCGAGCGTAGAGTGAAAAATCGGCCACGACGGCATTGCGAGTGGGGCGTTCGCGCAGACACATATCGAGTTCGTCGCGGTTGATATGCGGGCTCTTGGCGACGAGTGATTCGAGCATGCTAGGAGCGCGATGCGCCACTTGGAAGAAGTCGTCGAGCATGGCCCAGTATTTACCCTGTTGGTGGGCGCAGCGGGCGATGTCGAAAATTTTACCGAACTGATCGGAAGGATCGTCGGACGCATTAAGCACGACCCATTGCACGTGGCCGGGATTGATGTAGCGCTCAATCAAACGAGGAAAGACCGTCTCGTGAAATTTACGACAATGCGTGCATTTGAAGCTAGAGACTTCGACAACAACGATGGGGGCTTCAGCGGAGCCTAAACTGGGGCGATTCGCCAAAACGAGTGGAAGTCGCTGGCGAAATTCCGCAGCTGACGTGGCGCGAGATGAAGGTGCGGTTTCGAGCGCAGAGAGCGGATGGGCCAAAATGAAACTCAGCCCCAGAACGATGAATACCGATTTACCGCAAGAACTCATTTTTAGTTCTGCTTTCTGACGGTTGCGGTGATGGATGATCATGGCGTACGCCGGTGGTTCTAAGAGAAACCCTAACAAAAGATCGGCGCCGGCAAAGCAAACTCGCGGGGCGCGGCCGGCGCCGAATTGAAGTGTTTAGAACTGGGTCTTGAGGCCGACGCGGAACATCCGGCCGACTTGATCAAACAAACCGGGGTCGGTCGGCAGCGGAGTCGCCCCGCCGGTCCGCGGCGCGTAGGTGGGATCCCGGTCGAGGAGATTGGCCACGTTGAGATAGATCTCTGCATTCCAACCCTGCCGAATCTTGGGCAAACGATAGCTCAATTGGCCGTCGAAATACGTGGTCGAAGGAACGTCGTTATAATCGGTCGTAACGCCCAAAATGCGGGTTTTGTCCCAAGTCATCCGGCCGATGTAGCGCATCTGGAGGAAGCTGGAGAAGGCGTTACGCGAGTGATTCAGCGAGAGGTTGCCCCGGATGCGCGGCAACGCCGATGTACCTGAGCCGGCATTCGCGAGACCGTTGCCGGCCAAGTTGATTTGAGTCGGAGTAAGGGGTGACACGCGGGAATACTCGTCGATGTAACCGGCGATCGCACGCACCGTGAGATTGCCGGGACGCACGTCGGCAAACCACGTGTTGAGTGGAATCCGGTAACTGGCCTCGAAATCCACGCCGCGCGAAAACTCGGAATTAAGATTAACCGAAGAAGTCCGCGTTTGGATCACCGCTCGCGGGCTGGCCGACGTCGGGCCGCGCGTCACGAAAGCGCAGAGCGGTGACGAAGGATTGATCGAGCACTCGCGCACGGCGTCTTGACCGCCGGCCAAGAAAATCGCGTCGGCAATTTCTGTGGTGTAGAAATCCACCGCGAAACTGGCGCCTTTAAGCCACATCGGTTGGTAGACAAAGCCGCCAACGGTCGAGTCGGCTACCTCGGGTTTCAGATTCGGATTGCCGCTGTTGATGTTAGGCACGCCTTGGAACGTGAGCCCCGTCCCGCCGGCAAAATTGTCGGAGATATTGCCGTTAGTCTGACGTCCTGCGGAGAAGAGTTCGTTGATGTTGGGCGCGCGGATGTCGCGGGAGCGCGAGGCCCGGAAACGCAGGTCGCCGTTGAGCTGCCAAACGGCACCGGCCTTCCACGAATTAGCATCGCCGCTGGTCGAGTAATCGGCGTGACGGAAAGCGAGATTGGCCGTGAGCTTTTTCACCATCTGCAGATCCTTTAGTAGCGGAATCTGCGTTTCGGCGAACTCTTCCATGATCGTATACTTGCCCGTGAACGGCTGGTTGTTTGCCAAACGGTAGGCGCCGGCGATCGAGAGATCGTCAGTCGTGGTGGTAGACTTCAGCTTGCGCCAATGCGCCCCGGCGGCAACGGCCACGGGGCCGGCTGGCAGGTTGAAAACGTTACCGGTGAACTTCGTTTCAATCACCTCCTGCGAGGAAGTTTCTTCAAACTGCGTAGTG
>Ga0114972_10001791_pt1 | contig 16053 bp, 11 predicted proteins | sample M_140807_EF_Meta_FD_87354 | JGI IMG/M metagenome (GOLD analysis project Ga0114972, IMG submission 87354) | Freshwater microbial communities from Lake Montjoie, Canada to study carbon cycling - M_140807_EF_MetaG | ecosystem: Environmental > Aquatic > Freshwater > Lake | place: Lake Montjoie... | reverse complement strand
GGATACGGGTCATGACCGTGCGCGCGATCTTCCCCATTTCCGCCGCATCGCTGCCTTGGTCATCATGATTGCCTGGCGGCGGTATGAAGGCTTCCTTGACCTTCATTTCCTCCACGAGGGGCAAAGGCTTGTTGTCGAATTTTTTCTGCAGCGCGGCCGTGATGGAATTTCCGCCGACGGGGAGCGTGCGCACAAAGAGTCGGTCGCCTTCGGCAAAAATGAGGTTCGTCGCGCGGGCCCCGACGTCGATGAGCAACGCGCAGCCGCTGAGGTCAGGATAGTTAAAACGAAGCGCGTTGTAGAGTGCGGTCGGTGACGTTTCGACGAGTGCCGGCGAAAAGCCGGCGGAGCGGACTGCATCTACGGTCGCTTCAAGCTGATCTAACTTAGTGGCCAAAATGACCGCGCCGAGTTTGTCCTGTTCGCTTTCCGGCAGAACTTGGTAGCACCAAGAAACTTCCTCGATGGGGTAAGGGACGTTCTGCTGGGCCTCGAAAAAAAGCATCTGCCCGACCTGATCTGCTTCGACTTTCGGTATTTTGACGAAGCGGGTAAAAACCCCTTGAGAAGGGATCGCGATGGCCGCGTTAGCGCCTCCGGCCTTGATCTTCGAATGCAACTCGGTCAACGCGATTTTCAGCTGTCCGGGCCGGCTCGAGTCAGCGGCCGGATCGGGAACCAAGTCGGCGCGAGCAAAACCCGATAAGACCAAGCCGGAGCCAGCACCGGCCTCGAAGACCGCCAAAGTGACGGTCTGCATGCCGAGGTTAAGAGTGGCGGCGCGTTTGACGGCGGGCATGGGAAGAGCGGATTGGCCGACGACGATCAGAGGCCGGCGGGACGGGCTTTGATGGCTTCGTAGTAATCCCAGGCAAGCGGGGAGAAGGGCGTCTCGTTCTTGTTCAGAACGTAGCCGTTGACCTGCTGAAGCGAAGACCACCACTGGCCTTTGCCCTTCCAGCTTTTCTCGGCGACCAACTGTCCTTGCTTGGTGATGGTGACGCCGACATCGACAATAGCTGAGCCAACCGTTGTCGGTGATTTGCCATCGAAAAAGCGCTCGAGCGTACGCGGGCTGACGTACATGACGGAATTGAGGCCTTTCGCTTGGGGGATGGCTGTATGGGTCACCGAACCGGTCAGCAGGACGCCTTTGGGATACTCTTTGCTCTTGTTGTTCAGAAGCACGTAGTAATTGACCGTCAGGTCATCCAAAAACTGCGGTTCTTTGGCCCGGGGTTGCCAATCGAACGAGACCTCAAGTTCGAGAAAGTCTTTGTTCTTCGGCACCTTTTTGTTCTTCGGGCCGTAGCTGATGGAGTATTCGGGCGTGGTCACCAAATCCGGCGTGATCGAAGTGATTTGGAACTCGGTATTTTGCTGGGCATGGGCCGCGGCCGAAACGGCGACGCACAGGAGAGGGAGAATGAGTTTCTTCACAAAAACGAACCGAACAGCACTGCGGCGAAGGGAGGGAACATTCATGAGGGACAACATCTTATCACTCCCGCGCTCCTAATCCAGAACTTCCGCTTCAGTGGGCTCCTTTTCCCAGCAGCACCACGGGAATGGTCCGAAGCAGGATTTTGAAATCCAGCCAGAGGGACCAGTTGTCGATGTATTCCACGTCCAATCGCACCCATTCGGAAAAGTCCCGCACGACGCTGCGTCCGCTGACCTGCCAGAGGCAAGTGAGTCCGGGCTTCATGCTCAGACGACGGCGGTGCGCCGTCACTTCGAAATTGTCCACCTCGTAAATGGGGAGCGGGCGGGGCCCGACAAGGCTCATTTGGCCGAGGAGCACGTTAACCAGTTGCGGAAATTCATCCAGACTCGTGCGGCGCAGCCAGCGTCCGACCGTCGTGATGCGCGGGTCCTTTTCAACCTTGAAAACAGGACCGGACATCTGGTTGCTCGCAGCCAGTGCTTCGCGCTCGCCCTCGGCCCCGACGCGCATGGACCGGAATTTGTACATGGTGAAAGGTGCCCCGTGCCGCCCGGCACGCTTTTGCCTAAAGATCACCGGACCGGGCGAGGTGACCTTGACGAGCAAGGCGATGAAAAGCAGTAACGGCGAGAGGAGCAGCAATCCAAGGAAGGCGCCCGCGCGGTCGACCAGCGATTTGACCATGAGAGCCCAAGACAGTTCCGGCGTTACCCGCAGCACAAGCATGGGCGTGGGGCCCAGGGTGTCGTACGTGGGCCGCGCAATCGATGTGCGCACGTAGTTGGCGGCGATCCAAGCTTCCACACCCTCGGTCTCACAGGCCGCAATGCACGGTTGGAGAGAAGGTGGGGCCTGCGTGCCGAAGGCAAAGATGACACGTCCGACGCCGTGTTTGTGGAGGGCTCGCACGAGATTTTCCGCATCTTCCCGGCCCAAGTTGATGCGCTCGACGATGTTGAGTTCTTGGCGCTGCAAGGGGGAAAGCGAGCCGAGCAATTCCTCCATACTTTCTGGTGTTCCTGCCATGATGACGCTTTCTCCCGGGCTGCCCCGGCGCAATCGGCCCAAGCGGAAATCGCGGTAGATGGCCTCTCGGGCGAGGAGTCCGGCCGGCGCCAGTGCGATAAAAAGCAAAAAAGCGGAACGACTTGGTATGCCCAACTTGAGGAATACCACGCAGCCGCCGAGGATCAGTCCGATCCACACGCCGGCGTAGGCAATCTGGCGGAGGGATCGTCCCGCCGATTTTTCAAGCGGGTATTGGTAGAATCCCTGCATCTCCAGCAAAAGCGGACCGAACAGACCGACCACCACAAAGATCCAGATGAACGAGGCAAGCGGTGGGATCTCCGGAAGAAAGTCGAAGTTGATGACTTGGAAGCGGCGCAGCGCATATCCAATGTAGAGCGCGGCAACCAAGATCAGACCGTCGAGGATCTGGTTGACTTGCAGCGAAAGTTCCTGTCTCCGCGAAATCATGGACGGAATCAGCCGGCAGTTCTTGTTGGCGGAGTGAGCACGCTTCTTCTATTTAGTCTGCAGATTGGCATGAAACGGAGAAAAAAGCGAATCCCGGTGAAGTGGTCCGTCGTGGCGACCGCGCACACGCAGCGTGGTCTGCGCGAGGCCGCGTCCTTGCGTCCGGGTAACGGCGTCGACTTGGTGGAGGTCCGCCTCGATTGTCTCGCGCCCGCCGTTTCGCGGTTGCGGGCCGCCATACAAAAGATCCGCCTCCCGGTCATTCTTACCGCACGTCACCCGAAGGAAGGCGGATGCCGGGGAATGGGCGACGCCGGACGCGCTGCGCTTCTCGAGCTGCTGATTCCGCTTGCCGCCTATATCGATGTCGAGTTGCGCAGCATGAAACCTCTCGCGGCGGTCATCGCACAGGCAAAACGATCCGGCGTGCGGACAATCCTTTCCTTCCATGATTTTTCGGGAACTCCCGGCGCTGCACGACTGCGTGCGAAGTCGGCCCTTGGCCTGCGACACGGCGCATCGATCGTGAAGATCGCCACGACCCTGCGCGGCCCCGGTGACCTTGCCGCCCTGATCGACTTGCAGTCCAAGTCCGGCGACCTTGCCGTCATGGGGATGGGGCCTCTGGGCAAAGTCTCGCGGCTGGTTCTTCCGCTCGCCGGGGCTCGTCTCGTGTACGGATACCTCGACCGGCCTCAAGTTGACGGCCAATGGCCCGCGCAAATGATCGCCGACCTGCTGTCCGAATTGGCGCAATGAAAACTTGGTCAGGAAGAACGCGAGCGGGAGAATTTTTTACCGCCGCGGAAATCGGCGAACTGGCCGCCGATCTTTTATCAGCGGACGCGAGCGACGAGGAGAAGGCCGAATTTCTCGAGGTGTTCCATGCCCGCGGGGAGACTCCGGGAGAGATTGCGGCTCTGGCCTCCGCGTTTCTGCAAAAAGCCGAACCTTTCGAACTGCCGCACGGCCTGGGTCCCGCCATCGACGTGTGCGGAACGGGAGGTGACAAGCTGGGCCTCTTCAATATATCGACGGCCGTAATGTTTGTCGTGGCGGGCGCGGGAGTCCGAGTGGTCAAACACGGCAACCGTGGCGTGACCTCCCGCAGCGGCGGCGCCGATGTGCTCGAGGCACTCGGCATCAGGATCGAGATCCCTCCCGAAAAGCATTTGGCGATGCTGGAGGAGGCGGGGGCGACTTTCCTCTTCGCTCCGCGTTTTCATCCGGCCTTCAAGTCGGTCGCTCCGGCACGGAAGCTCCTGGCCGCACGTGGCAAAGCCTCGGTCTTCAACATGCTCGGGCCGCTGCTCAACCCCGCGCGTCCGCCATACCAACTGGCCGGTGTTTTCTCGGCGCAGCTTGTCCCGCTTTACGCGCAGATCCTTCCGCAGTTGGGACGCACGCGAGCCTGGGTGGTGCACGGACGGACGGCGAGCGGCGTGATGGATGAAATTTCGACGCTTGGCACGTCAATCATCGCGGATGTTTCGGCGGAGTGCGCGAACCAAACGGAATTCGATGCGTCGGCGTTTTTTTCCCGTCCGGGCAATGCGGACGAATTGCTCGGCGGCGATGCGCACGAGAATGCGAAAATCCTGCTTTCCATCCTCGGCGGCGATACCCGTGGCGCGGCAAGGGACATTGTTTTGCTCAACGCCGCCGGCGCGCTGCAGGCGGCAGGGGCAGCGCCTGCGTGGGAAAGCGCCATCGGACTCGCCGTTGAATCGATCGATTCCGGGGCGGCCGCGGGCGTCGTCGCCGCCATGCGACGACTTTCCGTTTAACCCTCGTCCGCGCGCTGCGCGTTCATGATCTTGACCCAAATAGGCAACGCCAACGTGGCACCGTAGCCTCGGTCGACAATCTGTTTGGGTTGGTCGAAACCGACCCATACTCCGCAAGTCGTGCGCGCGTCGAAACCAACGAACCATGCGTCACGGTAGTCGTTCGTCGTTCCGGTTTTTCCCGCAGCTTTTCCTTTGTAGCCGAAAGCCTTGGCCACCGCGCCGGTGCCCCGGACCATCGCCTCACGCAGGACAGCTGTGGTGGTTCGCGCCGCCCCCGCGGGAAGGATGCGTCGAGTTGATCCCCTGTAGCGGTAAAGGACCCGTCCGCTTGCGTCTTCCACATGGTCGAGAAGATGCGGTGAGGGGGCGATACCCTCGTTGGCAATCGCGGCATAGGCCTCGGTGAGGGATCGCAGAGTGCCGCTGAACGATCCGAGAAACATAACCGGCGAGCGGGGGACATCTGCCGAAATGCCCGCGGCTATGATGCAATCGCGCACCCGGTCGATGCCGCCGCGCATACCGACGCGGATGCTCATGGTGTTGCGGGAAAGAACCAGTCCCTCCCGCGCCGGGAGAGAACCCCGGTAGGTGTCGTCGCTATTCGAAGGGTGGTAGTTGGCGAAGGCTGCGGGCAGTTCGCCTTTTTGCAAGCGATCGTCGCTCACCGCTTCGTCAGGATCGAGACCGCTGGCGAAGGCCGTGGCGTAAACGAAAGGCTTCACCGCGGATCCGACCTGGCGTTCGGCGAAGAATGCGCGGTTGTATTTGCTGGAGGCGAAGTCGCGCCCGCCGAGCAGGACGCGGATCCCTCCTCCGGTGTTGTCGACTGCCATGGCTGCAGCTTGGAGGTAGGGCGTGCCGCCGCGCCCCTGCGGATCGACATACGGCGTCGCTGACTTTTTCGGGTGAGGGGAGCCGCTGCGTGCTTCCACAGACTGCAGCTGAGCCTCGACCGCCTCGGCCGCGGCGCGCTGCATGCGGCCATCAAGGGTTGTGTAAATCTTCAGCCCCGCGCCATCGAGGACATCTTGAGGGAGCACCTTCTCGAGTTCTTTCCAAAGAAGTTCCATGGCCCAGTCCTCTTGCGGCGCGGTGGGCTTTGCCGCCGCCAAGCGAAGGGGCTCCGAGCGCGCGAGTCCTGCTTCCTCCGGCGAAACTAAACCCTGCGATTCCATTTGGGAGAGGACCACATTGCGTTGTTCCAGCGAACCCTTCGCATCGCGGAATGGCGACAAGCGGTTCGGACTTCGGATCAGGCCGGCAAGCAGCGCAGACTCGGCCAAGTCGAGGTCCGCGGCGGCTTTGCCGAAATAGGCGCGGCTCGCCGTCTCGATACCGAAGAGACCCGATCCGAAATAGATCCGGTTCATGTAGTGGGTGATGATTTCTTCCTTGCTGAAAACCGCTTCCATGCGCACGGCAAGGGCAGCCTCAAGAATCTTGCGGTGAATGTTTTGTCCCCCGAGGGGAAAACTGTTGCGGGCAAGTTGCTGGGTGAGCGTGCTTCCCCCTTGGCGCACTCCGCCGGCTCGCAGATTGCGGAACGCCGCCCGGGCGATGCCCACCGGATCGATCCCGAAATGGTCGAAGAAGCGAGAGTCCTCGCGGACCACGAGCGCGCGCACGAAATAGGGGCTGACGCCGGAAAGTGGAACGGTGCGCCGGTTTTCCCCGCTGAGGCGCGTGTAGACCTCGCGGTTGCGGTCAATGACCAGCGAACTATCCCGGATGCGACCGACCTCCGACAGATCGAACGTCCAGGCCCAGGCCAGGTAAAAGCCCGCAACCAGCCCCCATAGCAGAAAGCAGGCAAGGATCAGGCGGGCGAGCTTGCGCGTACGCTTGCGCCGCACGCGCCGGACCTTCGCCTTGGGACGGAGCAGACGGATGCGATGGGAACTCGGATGATTGGTTCTGGTGCCGCCCATGAATTCTCCGAGTAAAGCTATCAGGGATGGACCGATCTTCCCGCAAAAATCGGCTTCCATCCTTGCTGACTCCGATTCAGCTTGCTGCCGCTATGGCAACATCGACATTCGAAAAGTCCTCCGGCTGGACATTATTCCAGGGAATCCTCCTCATCATTTGCGGCGCGCTGGCGATTGCCTTCCCGCTGCTCTCAACCATCGCCGTCGAGCAGCTGTTCGCGGCGCTCCTCCTCATCGTGGGCGGCTACGCGCTGGCTGCGGCGCTGGGCAAAAAGAACGAGGGCGCCATCCACCGCATCGTGGCCATCCTCTGGGCCATCCTCACTCTCGTGACCGGGCTGCTCCTGCTTTTCAAAATCGGCGCCGGTGTGCTCACCCTCACCATCCTCCTCGCCGCCTACTTCGCCGCGCAAGGCATTGTCACGATCCTCGGGTCGTTCAAATTCTCGGGCACAGGTGCTTTCTGGATGATGATGCTTAGCGGTGTCGTGTCGCTCGTGCTGGCCTACATGATCTTCAGCGGCTTTCCGGGATCGGCCGCCTGGCTGCTGGGTCTGCTTTTCGGCATCAATCTCATCTTCACCGGCGCCTTCTTCATCTCCATCTCCTCGGCGCTGAAGCAGCGGGGTGCCTGAGATTCTACCTTCTATCCGGCAACGGAACCCGCGGCGAAATCCGCGGGTTTTTGCCTTTGCTTAGCGGTGAAGCGGCCAGACCCACGGGATGATAACAAGGGCGCCGACCAGATAGAGAAGGTTGAGCGGCAGACCAATACGGAAAAAGTCGCCGAATCGGTATCCGCCCGCGGAATAGACAAACGTGTTTGTCTGGTAGCCGATTGGCGTGGCGAAACCTGCACTCGCACCGAGAATGATAGCGATGGCAAACGGGCGCGGGTCGAGACCGAGTTGCGCGGCTACTCCGAGCGCGATGGGCATCATCAGAACCACGGTGGCGTTGTTGGATAGAACCTCGGTGATAACAACAGTCAGGATGTAGATCACACCAAGCATGGCGATCGGTTTCCACGCTTCGCTGAACCAGTCCGCAGAAACACCGACCATGCCCTGCGCGATGTAATTCGCGGCGCCCGTTGAGTCCATCGCCGTGCCCAGCGCGATCGTCGTGTAAATAAGAAACATAAGCGGCCAATCGACCGAGGCATAAGCCTCCCGCGGCTTGATCGCGCCGGTCACCATGAGGAACACGCAACCGGCGATCGCCGCAATCTCGATGGCGATCACTTCGAAGGCCGAAACGAGAATCACGGCGGCGAGCGTCGTGAAAACAAGCGGTGTGCTGGCTCGCTGCGCGGACGTCGGCACCCGGGTCCGGTCGAGAAGCAGAAGATCGCTGCTGCGGCGCAACTGGTTGATGCTCGCGTCGCTGCCCATGACGAGCAAGGTGTCACCGGCCTGCAGCGGCACGGACTCGAAGCCGCGACTGAGGTTCAGCCCGCGTCGATGTATCGCGAGGACAACAAGGCCGACGCGTTGCCGGAAATTGATGTCCCGCAGGCTGCGACCGCTGATTTCGGAGAGTGGACCAACGATGGCCTCGGCCAAATGCGTCTCGTGCGCCGCCAGATATTCGCCTGTCTTGCCACTTTCCGCCTTCAGGTTCACGCCCTGCATCGCAAGGACGGAGGCCACGCCCTTGGGAGCGCCGGCGATGACCATTTGATCGCCTGCCTCGAGGCGCAGGGTGTCAAGTGGGTCGAATACCGGTTCGCCGCGGCGCAGCACCTCGATGATACGCATTCCGGTGCGGGGCCCGAAGCCCGCGTCGAAAAGTGTTTTCCCGATGACGGGCGAACCGGGCTGAACCGAAGCCTCGACCGCGTATTCCGAGATGCCTTCCTCGCCGCCGAGATCTTCGGCCAGAGTCTTTCGTGCCGGCAGAAGTTTCGGGGCAAACCACACCGTATAAAGGGTGCCGATTATCGCGAGAGGCAGTCCGACCGCCCCGATTTCGAACATGCCGAGGGGCTTTTGCCCCGCTTCGCCGAGCAATCCGCTGCCCAAAATGTTGGTGCTGGTGCCGACCAGCGTGCAGCACCCGCCGAACACCGCTGCGTAGGAGAGGGGAATAAGGAAAATCGACGCGGGAACGCCGGCGCGTTTCGCGAGATGAATGGCCACAGGCAGGCCGACCACAACCACAGGTGTGTTGTTGATGAAGGCCGAGAGAATGCCAGCGCCGACCATCATCACGAGCAGCAGTCCCCGCGGGCCGATGTTCCCGATGCCCTCGAGCGCGACGAGCGCCCGACTGATCGCGCCGGTCCGCTCCAGCGCGTAGGTTAGGACGAACATGGCCGCTACGGTGAGGGGGGCTGCGTTCGCGAAAACTTTGAGCAGCTGTGCGGTTTCGGGAAAGGCGTTCTTCCCCGGCAACTGCGACAGCAGGAGCAGAATGGCGAAGACCGCCAACCCCGTGAGATCAAGCGGCCAGCGCTCGCGCACGAACTGCACGAGGGCAAAAGCAACGAGTGCTAGGACGACGGCAATTTCCCAAGTCATGGCCGCGGCGGAAAATGCCTCCCCTTGAGGCAGGTGACCAGCCCTAAATGCCATTTTTGCTTTACCCTTGCCCGGACTGGCGGGATGCGTGAGGTTGCGCGCGTGAAGTGGTCCTTTCAGGTTGCCCGCATCGCGGGCATCGATGTCCGTGTCCACGCGACATTCCTTCTTCTTCTGGCGTGGTTCGGAATGGCCTACTACTTCGACGGTGGGCTCGATGCCATGATCTTGGGGCTCTCCTTCATCGTGCTGCTCTTTGTCTGTGTCGTGCTCCACGAGTTCGGACATGCGCTGGCCGCGCGCGCCTACGGCATCCGCACGCCGGATATTACGCTCCTTCCGATCGGCGGCGTGGCACGTCTCGAACGTATGCCCGACAAACCTTGGCAAGAATTCGTCGTCGCCCTAGCCGGACCTGCAGTCAACGTGGTTATCGCCTTCGCTCTTTATCTGGTCATCGGCCGTGATCTGCATTTGGGCGATGTCGCGGCCGTCGACCGCGGCGACGGTGACCTGCTTTCCAAGCTTCTTGCCATCAACATCATTCTCGTTGTCTTCAATCTCGTCCCCGCCTTTCCAATGGATGGCGGGCGCGTGCTCCGCTCGCTATTGGCCACGCGCATGAAATACGCGCGGGCCACGCGGATCGCGGCGTCGATCGGGCAGGTCGTCGCCGTCCTCTTCGGTATTCTCGGTTTGATGGGCAATCCCATGCTGCTCTTCATTGCGGTCTTTGTCTTTTTCGGCGCGCAGCAGGAGGCGCTTTTTGCGACGGCTAAGGAAAATTTCGAGGAGGCGCGAATTGCCCGCGTCATGCAACCCCTCCCTCCGGTCCTGACGCGCGGCATGACCGTTCTCGATGCCGTTCAATTGGCCATGCGTGATCCGCGACACAGCTACCCTTTGGTCGACTCCGGCCTTCGCGTCCTCGGTCTCGTGCCGTCAGCGGAATTATCAGGCGCCCTGCACAGCCATGCGGGAGATCAGGTCGAATCGTTGGCCAAGCGCGGAGTCGTCTCCCTGCCGGTGGATGGAAGTCTTCTCCAGGCCCGCGAGGTGATGCGCCATTCGGACCAGGAGGATTTCCCGGTGACAAACGCGGCCAACCAGTTGGTCGGTTACCTGTCCCGCTCGGACCTCCCGGAACAGTTCATCGAGCCGGTGAGCAACGGGTTGCCGGTAGCACATGGTGCGCGTTAGTCTCGTGGCTGTAACGCGCATGATTGCAGGCTTTCCTGTCCTTACGGCGACGCAGGCCGCGGCGCTGATCGAGAATGGTGATGTGATCGGTTTCGGCGGATTCACACCCGCCGGATCACCCAAGGCCGTCTCGAGGGAGATCGCGGCGCGCGCCATTGTGGACCACAAGGCCGGGCGCCCGTTTTCCATCGGCGTGATCACCGGAGCCAGCACCGGGCCCTCGCTCGACGGGGTTCTGGCAGCCAGTGATGCCATCAAATTCCGCACGCCCTACCAGAGTGACCCGGAACTGCGCAAACGCATCAACACCGGGAGGACGCAGTTTTTCGACATGCACCTCTCGCAGTTGCCGCAGGCGGTTCGCTACGGCTTCCTCGGCGATCTCGACTGGGCCGTGGTAGAGGTCTGCGATATCAGGCCGGGCGGGGAGGTGACCTTGACCAGCAGCGTCGGTGCTGCGCCGACATTTCTGCACCGCGCCAAGCGCGTCATTCTCGAACTGAACCACCGCCATCCCGCGGCATTGCGCGGATTTCACGACATCTACGAACCGGAGGATCCGCCGACGCGAACCCATATCCCCATTTACCGGCCGGAGGATCGCATCGGGACTGAGACCGTGATGATCGACCCCGCCAAAATCGCCGGCGTGGTCGAAACCGATCTCGACGACGAGGTTGACGCCTTCGACGAGCCCACCGCCGTGACGAAACGCATCGGCGCAAATGTGGCGGAATTTTTGGCCGGAGAATTGCGCGCCGGGCGCATAGCGCCCGATTTTCTCCCCATCCAGAGCGGCGTCGGCAACATAGCCAACGCAGTGCTCTCCGCGCTAGGATCCCATCCCCAAATCCCGCCATTCCGCATGTATACGGAGGTCATCCAAGATTCCGTCATCCAGCTGATGCGCGAGGGACGGATCCTCTTCGCCAGCGGCTCGTCGCTGACCATCAGCAACGATGTCATGCGTGGCCTCTACCGCGACCTCGAACAGTTCCGCGGAAAAATCCTGCTGCGCCCGCAGGAAATTTCCAACCACCCGGAGGTCGTGCGCCGGTTGGGCATCATCTCGATCAACACCGCGCTGGAACTGGACCTTTACGGAAACGTCAACAGCACGCACGTCATGGGGCGGCAGATGATGAACGGGATCGGCGGGTCGGGCGATTTCACACGGAACGCCTACATCTCCATCTTCACCTGTCCCTCTCTGGTCAAAGGCGGGAATATTAGCCCGATCGTTCCGATGGTCTCTCACCTCGACCACAGCGAGCACAGCGTGCAGGTCATCGCCACGGAGCACGGAGTGGCGGATCTGCGCGGACACTCCCCGCACGAACGGGCGAAACTCATTATCGAGCGCTGTTCCGACCCGCAATACCGTCCGCTCCTGCGGGCATACCTCGAACTCGGGGGCGCGACCCACACGCCGCAGAGTTTCGACAGCGCCTACGCGTTCCACCGCGCCTTCCTCAGCGACGGCGACATGCGAAAAGCGGTCATCGGCACAAAAAAATAGCGGGCGCCGGCCCGTTTTGTTTGGCAAGCCGCAGCCGCGGCGGCTATTTTCACACGAATTTTTCGAAGCAGCCATGGATCGCAAAGCAACACTTCAACTCCCCGATGGCAAATCGGTCGACCTCCCCGTCATCGTGGGGACGGAGAACGAGCATGCCGTCGATGTGCGCAGTCTGCGCGACCAAAGCGGCTACATCACTTTCGACGACGGTTTCGGCAACACCGGATCGTGCGTCAGCAACATCACCTTCATCGACGGCGAAAAAGGCATTCTGCGCCACCGGGGATACCGCATCGAGGACCTGGCCAGCGATTCGATCTTCCTCGAAACCGCCTACCTGATCATTTACGGCGAACTGCCGACTTCGACGCAGTTGTCGAAATTCCGCGGCCGTATCGCCTCCAGCGCTTCAGTGCACGAGGGGATGCGCAAGTTCTTCGAAGGGTTCCCGCATACCTCGCACCCCATGGCGATTCTCTCGGCCATGCTCAACTCGCTGGGCTGCTACTACCCGGAGATGACAACGCACGACCGCAAAAAGGACCTCGAGCATTTCGACTCGGCCGCGGCCATGTTGATCTCCAAGGTCCGCACGCTCGCCGCCATGTCCTACCGCGCGAAGCGCGGCCTGCCCTTTGTGTATCCACGCTGGGATCTGCGCTACGCGGCGAATTTCCTCCACATGATGTTTTCCGAGCCTTATCGCGACTACAATCCCAAGCCGGAAGTCACGGACGCTCTCGACCTCATCCTGCTCCTCCACGCCGACCACGAGCAGAATTGCAGCACGTCGACCGTGCGCATGGTGGCTTCGAGCGGGGCCAATCTCTTCGCCAGCGTCTCGGCCGGTGTCAGTGCCCTGTGGGGTCCGCTGCACGGTGGGGCCAATGCCGCGGTCATTGAAATGCTCGAGGAAATCAACGCCTCAGGCGACGACGGCCACAGGGCTGTCGAAGCGGCCAAGAAGGGCGAGCGCCGCCTCATGGGCTTCGGACACCGCGTCTACAAAAACTACGATCCGCGTGCGCGCATTCTCGGCGAGGCGGCCAAGCGTGTCCTGACCTCCATGGGAATCAACGACCCGCTTCTCGGTATCGCCATGCACCTTGAAGAGGTGGCTCTGAAGGACGACTACTTTGTCTCCCGTAAGCTTTACCCGAATGTCGATTTCTACAGCGGCATCATCCTGCGGGCCATCGGCATACCCGTTGACATGTTCCCAGTCATGTTCGCCATCGGCCGCATGCCCGGTTGGATCGCCAACTGGCGGGAGGTGGCCACCAACCCGAAGATGAAAATCCACCGTCCCCGGCAGGTCTACAATGGCCCGACCGAGAGGGATTACGTGGCGATCGAGCAGCGCGGGGAGTAGCGCGCAACCTTAGGGGGCTGTCGCCTTAGGATTTACCGGCTTGCAGGATCCACGCGGGATCTTCGACCAAAAACTGCATCCTGCCTTTGTGCGAGCTGAGGATGCCGATCAGTTCGACCGGATCTCCCTGATTCAGTTGGCGCACCGGCCTCAAAGCAGGCGATTCCTTGTTGCTCATCCAGAGAGAATATTCGTCACCGTGCACTTTGACGAGAAGGGGTTTCTTCGAAGCGACCGTGCCACTCACCCGGAAAATCTCGCCCAAGCGCCCGGTGGGGTCGGAGGCGATTTCCGCGGTGAATTCAGGACAGTCCGCCGGTTTTAGAGCAGAGTAGGCTGGCACCAGATCTCCGTTGGCCGGTGGCTTGCCAGGGTTGACCAGCTCCAGCTTCTTTGTGACGTCCTTGTCTTCCACGGTGCGGAACTCGGCGGCCACCGGAAAGTGGTCGCTCGCTCCAGAGCCCTTGCCCATATTGCTCCATCTGTGGGGAAGACGGATGTTTCCCGCCCCGACCGCGTTGATCCCGTCAAGGGCGACAACGCGGAAGGAATTGTCTGCGTATTGCACGCCGTTAAAATCGTAGAGACCGGGGGTCACCATGATCTGCATCAAGGTTCCCCATTTGCCATCGTATTGATCGGAATGCCGCTGAGATTCCTCGGGAATCTCGTGCCAGAGATTGTAGACACTCAAGGTTGTCGCGTTGGCCGTTGCATTTTCGTCGCCTTGGGATCCGAGCACATCGTTTATCCCGGTCTTGCCCATGTGGGGGTAGGCCAGTGTTTGTTTGTATTGGCTGTTGAAATCGCCCGTCATCACAATGTCGGCATTCGGAGTTTCGGCGACAATCTGGTCGATCCTGTCCCGCAGCGTTTTGGCGTTGAAGCGCCTGCTCTGCTCCATCCCGAAGTCGCTGGCGCCGGACTTCCAGTGGTTGACGAAGACGGTTAGCGGGTGGCCCTCCACATCAAGCGTGACCTCAAGAATATCGCGGGCGTCGGGGGTGGGATGGCTTTTGGTTTCTTTGATCGGGAACTTGCTGAACAGGCCGTTCTTCTGACCCTTTTTGTGAACGCCTTTGTCGGTGCTGGCCAGGGCGGCGAAGTCCGGTTCATCTTGTCCTACGGCCACATGGTACCCCTTGATTCCATTGTCTTCGAGATACTTGAGAAGGAGCGCTTCAACGGGTAGTCCGCGGATCTCGTCGTTCAGCCCCGTTGTCAGCATCTGTTGCGCGGTGGTCTCCTTGTATTTCTCGAGAAAAGCGGCGTAGTCGGTGACTTTGGAATCCGGAGTGAAGTCCATCTCCAGTTCGTTGAAGCACACGACCTCAGGCCCGGTCCCGCCATTGAACGACTTTAGCACCTTCCCGATGCTCTCCATTTTGCGCAGGAGTTTCGCCGGCGAATATGCGTTGGGTTCGCCTGTCTCGGCATAATCGTCGTAAATCGCGATTTTGTCCGCATCGAACAAATTCTCGACGTTGTATGAGAGGAGGGTGAATTCGCGCGCTTGGGCGGAGAGTGGGAGAGCGGCGCACAACAACGCTGCCCTGAGGGCTGACTTCATGCCGTCGAACATCCTCTGTTTCAATTCGGTTGCAAATATAAATCCCGTCCCGCGCGTACGCGGGACGGGATGGCGGGAGGGAAATCCCGAATATATCAGCTAAGAGCTGCCTGCGCTGCGGCCAACCGCGCGATGGGCACGCGGAAGGGCGAGCAACTGACGTAATCCAGCCCGATCTCGTGGCAGAACTCCACGCTGTCCGGATCTCCACCGTGTTCGCCGCAGATGCCGAGCTTGATCTTTTTGCGCCCTTGTCGGCCGAGGTCGGCCGCAATGCGCATGAGCTTGCCCACGCCCTGCGTGTCGATGCTGGCGAAGGGATTTTTCTTCACGATTTCCAGCTCCTGGTAAACGGGGAGGAAGCTGCCCGAGTCGTCGCGACTCATGGCCAGCGTGGTTTGCGTGAGATCGTTGGTGCCGAAACTGAAGAATTCCGCATCCTTCGCGATCTCGTCCGCAACGAGCGCGGCGCGAGGAACTTCGATCATGGTGCCGACGAGATAGTCGAATTTTGTCTTTTTCTCCTTGGCCACTTCGGCGGCCACGCGGTGAACCAAGTCGATCTGCAGCTTGAGTTCCTTCGGGAAGCCGGCCAGCGGGATCATGATCTCAGGACGGACCTTGATTCCTTTTTTCTGCACTTCGGCCGCGGCCTCAAAGACGGCGCGGGCCTGCATCTCGGAAATTTCCGGATAGCTGATACCGAGACGGCAACCGCGGTGGCCGAGCATCGGGTTGAACTCGTGCAGGTCGTGGACGCGCTTGGCGATTTTGTCCGCGCTGATTCCGAGCTTGTCGGCCAGATTGTTCTGCTGCGTGTGGTCGTGGGGAAGGAACTCGTGCAGCGGAGGATCAAGCAGGCGGATGGTGGCCGGGAGGCCCTTGAGCGCCTTGAAGATTCCGATGAAGTCTTCGCGCTGGTAGGGAAGGAGCTTGGCCAAGGCTGCCTGGCGGTCTTCCTTCTTCTCGGCGAGGATCATTTCGCGCACCGCATCGATGCGGTCGCCCTCGAAGAACATGTGTTCCGTGCGGCAGAGGCCGATGCCGGTCGCGCCGAATGCAACGGCATTTTCCGTCTGCTCCGGGGTGTCGGCATTGGTACGCACGCCAAGGCGGGCTCCCTTGTCGCACCACTTCATGAGCTGCGCGAAATTCTGGTAGACTTGGCTCTTGGCCGGGCTTAGCGACTTCTCGACGAGGACCTGCACGATTTCCGAGGGCGC
>Ga0114972_10001782_pt1 | contig 16103 bp, 10 predicted proteins | sample M_140807_EF_Meta_FD_87354 | JGI IMG/M metagenome (GOLD analysis project Ga0114972, IMG submission 87354) | Freshwater microbial communities from Lake Montjoie, Canada to study carbon cycling - M_140807_EF_MetaG | ecosystem: Environmental > Aquatic > Freshwater > Lake | place: Lake Montjoie... | reverse complement strand
GCCCGCAGGAGCGCCTCGCGAAGCCGGGGGGTGACCCGGCTTGCACCGCTCGCCCGCGTGGCGATCGCCCAGGCAAGTTTGAAGGCCACGCCCGCCCCGCAAAGGCCGCCGAATGGATAGGCGGTGCCGGGGAGCCGGGGATGCACGAGCACGTCAGCGGCGGGAAGTTCGTCGGCGAAGTTGTGGTGGTCGGTGATGATCAGTTCGAGGCCGAGGTTGCGGGCGTGCCGCGCCTCGGCGACGCCCGTGATGCCGCAGTCCACGGTGATCACCAGGCTCGTGCCCTGGGCGGCGAGCGAGGAGAGCGCGTCGGCGTTGAGCCCGTAGCCCTCCTCCTGCCGGCTTGGCACGTACCAGGCGGGCGCGGCGTCGAGCGCCTGGAGGCAACCGACGAGGATCGCGGTGGCACACATGCCGTCGGCGTCGTAGTCGCCATAGATCGCGATCTTCCGGCCGGCCTTGACGGCCGCGAGGATCTTCTCGGCGGCTGCAGGCACGCCGGGCAACGTCTCGGGGTCGCGGAGGTCGGCGAGCGTACCCGAGAGGAACGATTTCACGGCGGCCGGGTCGGTGACACCCCGGGCGACGAGCAGGCTCGCCAGGATGCTCGAGACCCCCGCCGCCCGCTCGAGCGACGCGACGGCGGTCCGGTCGTGGGGGCGGATGTGCCAGCGCTTCGGCATCGGGATTCCCTTCCGCGGTTCGGGCCGCCAGAGACGGCTGAAAGTGATCAGTATAGGAGTCGCGGAAACCACCCGAATCAAGCCGGGAAACGGTATAGTAGCGACCCACTCTCTGGAGGAACGCCATGCTGGCCATCGACATTCCGCTCCCGCAGTTCGCCGCCAAGCCCAACCGCGGCGACGTGCCGAAAGACAAGGTGCTCTGCGAATACTGCACGGCGAAGTGCTGTCGCTACTTTGCCCTGCCGCTCGAAAAGCCCACCACTCGTGAGGAGTTCGAGTACATCCGCTGGTTCCTCCTCCATGACCAGGCCACCGTGTTCACCGAAGACGGCGACTGGTACGTCTGCGTGCACACCGTCTGCAAGCACCTCCAGGACGATCACCGCTGCGGCATCTACGAGACCCGGCCGCAGATCTGTCGCGAATACACGACGAAGGAGTGCGAGTACGAAGACGACTGGGTCTACGATCAGTATTTCGAGACTTGCGAGCAGGTCGAAGAATACATGGACGCAGTCCTCGGCCCCGGCGGCGAGTACGTGGGTGACGGCCGAAAAAAGAAGAACCGCCGACAGTCGATCCGCGGCCCGAAGCCTGCCTTGCTGCCAATCGTTTCATGATCGAGCCACGCACGCTCAAGGGTTTTCGTGACCACCTGCCGGCTCAGGCCTTGGCCCGAGAACGGGTTCTGGAGATCGCCCGCCGCGTCTACCGGTCGTATGGGTTTGCGCCGATCGACACGCCGGCACTCGAGTACCTCGAGATCCTCACGGGCAAGGGGAGCGACGAGACCGACAAACAACTCTACCGCTTTCAGGATCACGGCGGCCGCGACGTCGGCCTCCGCTTCGACCTCACCGTTCCCTTCGCGCGGTTCGCCGCCCAGCACGTGCACGAGTTGGGCCTGCCCTTCAAGCGGTATCACATGGCGGCCGTCTGGCGAGGCGAGAACACGCAGCGGGGCCGCTACCGCGAGTTCATGCAGTGCGACTTCGACACCATCGGCACCACGAGCCCCGTGGCTGATTTGGAGATGGTGCTCGTCGTGCACGACCTGCTCGCGGCAATCGGCATCGAGCGGTTCACCATCCGGCTCAACGACCGCCGGGTGCTCGCCGGCATCCTGGGTCGGCTGGGCCTCACCGACCAGGCCACGTCGGTGCTGCGAAGTCTCGACAAGCTCGGCAAGGCGTCGCCTGAGGCGGTCGCGGCGGAGTTGGCGGCACACGGCGTTGCGGCCGAGGCTGCTGCGGCGCTGCTCGAGATGGCGAGTCTCGCCGGGCCGCCCGCCGATGTGCTTGCGCGGCTGAGCACGCTCGTCGGCGATGAGGAGCAGGGGAGGGCTGGAGTGGCGGCACTCACGGCCATCGTGGCGGGGGCCCGCGAGGCGGGTGTGCCCGACGGCCGCGTTGCCATCGACCCATCGATTGCTCGGGGCCTCGACTATTACACCGGCATCGTGCTCGAGAGTTTCCTCGACGACCTGCCGGCACTGGGCAGCATCTGCTCGGGCGGCCGCTACGACAACCTTGCCGGGCTCTACACGAAGCAGCACCTGCCGGGCGTGGGGGCGTCGCTCGGCATCGACCGGCTCCTGGCCGGCCTTGAGGAACTCGGCCGAGTGGCGACGGTGGAGACGCCCGCCGAGGTGTTCCTCGTGCATTTCGACGAGCGGCATCTCGCCGACTACCTGCGGATCGCCACTGCGATTCGGGCAGCCGGCATGGCCGTCGAGTTCTTCCCAGAGGCGAAGAAGGTTGGGCAGCAGTTGAAGCTGGCGGCGAAGCGGGGCTTCCCCGCGGCGCTGGTGATCGGCAGCGACGAGTTCGCCGCCGGCACCGCGCAGTTCAAGAACCTGTCTACGCAGCAGAGCGTGATGATCGACTGGCATGGCGATCTGCACGTGCTCGCCGATGCGGTGCACTCGCAGCTTGAGGCCGCGAAGCACGCGTAGCCGGCCGGCTACGGCGGGCAGATGCGGCTGCGGTACAGGGCCAGGCCGTGGGCGGCGTGGTAGAGGCCGCCACATTCGACGTCGAGGTCGGCTGTCTGCTCCATGAGCGAGACCAGCCGCTCCGCCGCCCGGCGAACCCAGGGCTCGGCGAGCCGCTCGTCGTCGAGCGATACGGCGAGCACCTCGAGCACATGGCCCGTGGCACTGAGGCGGTCGAACACGTCGGGCGACGTCCCCGGCCGCTCAAAGGGACGCACGGCGAACGAGCCGTCGGGCTGCTGAAAGCGGCGGGCACGTTCAAGCGACGCATCGACGACGTGAGCCGCCTCCGCCCAACCTCCGGTTGGTGGCTCACCGGTGGCGCGGCGGTGGGCGTCGACGGCCGCCGCCAGTCCATAGAGACGATGCGCGCCGCCGCAGGCGGCTGAAGGGATGTCGGCCGCGGCCTCCATCTTGACCACCCGCTCGGTCGTCCAGCGCTCGCCGTCGCCCGCCGTCCACATCGCGTCGGGTGGTAGCCACGCCGAGAGCGCCATCAGTGTCCAGGTGGCCTCCTGTCCCGCACGGATGTCGTGCTGGGCCTGGGCGAGCAGATCGGCCACGGTGAACTTCCGGCCGCCCACCACCAGCGGCGTGTCGAGCGGGATCCCGCCTGCGAGCCGGTCGTCGCCGACACTGACGCCGCACTGCGACAGGTAGCCGAGCCACTGGTCGGGATGGCCCTGGCCCATCGTGCTGCCCTCCTCAACGAGCGCGACCACGCCTGGCGTGCCGGGGCGGAGCTTCCAGCCCATCAGCGAACCGCCATCGAGCAGGTAGCCGAGGGCCGGGGTGGTGCCTCCCTTGGCGGCGAGCGGAAAGTCGGGGCCGAAGGCGAGGATGCCGTGGACCACCTGCCACGCTCCGTGGACCCCGGCGTCGAGGAGCCGTTGGTCGCGGGTGTGGCGGAGCACGGCGTCGATTCGCCGGCAGAGCTCGTCGCCAGCGGCGGAAACCGCCACGCCCGGCAGGGGGGCGGGGCGATTTTCGCCGCCACAGCCGCCACAGGCGAGCGCCGCGCAGGCCAGCAGCGATTGCGCGAATCGGGTGGGAACCGTGGGGCGGGATGGTGCGTAGTGCATGAACAGGCCGGCGGTGCCGGCGGATCGGCCGCCGGCCTGTCGCCTAGGATAGTTGGAGTCGGTTTGCCCTGCTTGTTTGGCGGCAGACGTGATTCCGGTCGGTGCATCAGGAGGTGACGGAATATGCCAGGCTTCTATTTCGACCCCGCGTACATGATCTGGATCGCCCCGGCCATGCTGCTGGCGATGTGGGCCCAGTGGCGGGTGCATTCGGCCTTCGCGGCGGCCTCCCGCGAGCCCGCGGCCCTGACGGGCGCGGCGGCGGCACGCCACATTCTCGATTCGGCTGGTGCGCAGGACGTGGAGATCGAGGCGGTGGCCGGGCAGCTCAACGACCACTACGACCCGCAGGCGAAGGTGCTGCGACTCTCGGAGGGCGTGTATGGGGCCCGGTCGTTGGCGGCGGTCGGCATCGCCGCCCACGAGGCCGGGCATGCCCTGCAGGACGCGCATGGGTATTCGTTGATGGCGGTTCGCAACGCTGCAGTCGGCACGGCCAACCTCGGCAGCAGTCTCGGCTTCTTCGTGTTCATGATCGGCCTGGGGCTGGCGCTCAAGCCGATCGCGTGGCTCGGCATTGCGCTCTTTGCCGGCACGGTGTTCTTCCAGCTGGTGAACCTGCCGGTGGAGATCGATGCCAGCAACCGCGCAAAGGCCCAACTCGTGACGCTCGGGATCGTTCCCGCGGCCGACATGCCGGCGGTGAACAGCGTGCTCAATGCCGCTGCCTGGACGTACGTTGCCGGCACGCTGCAGAGCATCCTGACGCTGCTCTACTACGCCAGCTATCTCGTCGGCGGCTCCAGCGACGACCGGTAAAGGCAGTCGGTAGGCGTCGGCCGGTTCGATCGAGAGGCCGGCGGGTGACGCGGCACAGGTTGACAACCTGTGCTACATGAAGGCGACACCGTAGGTGCAGGTTGTCAACCTGCACCAATCGCTTCCGGCGACCCGAGTTCAATGGTTCAGTGAATACAGCAGCACGTTGAGGGCGATCTTCTCGGCGTCGTCGCGACCATACCCCGTGCACTCCATGGAGTTCTGCTTCTCGAGAGCGCAGGAGAGATCGTAGGGCGAGAAGATCACCGCCCACCGGTCACCGATCCGTACTCCCTCGAGCTTCGGAGGAATCTGCCGCTTGCGGACGCCCATCGGGCCCTCTCCCCCCGAGGGTTCGCGGAGGGTGACCTGCCGGATGTCGAAGCCGCCGTATTCCGCCGCCGTGAAGATCGGGTCGTCGGCGGGAATCTCCTCGATGCGTTGGTCGGGGAGGATCGCCGCGATCTCGTCGTGGAAGGCCTTCGTGAACGCCCCCGCCGCACAGACGCTGTCGGCGAGGAGGGTGCCGCCGCGGTCGAGAAACTTCGCGATTCGCTCCCGCCGCGGCGGGTCGAAGGCGAAGCCCTGACGGCCATGCATGAAGACGAGGTGGTAGTCAAACAGCGCGTCATCCGCTGGGTCGATGAGCGCCGGCGTGTCATCCACCCGGATGCCGATCTCACGGGTGGCAGCGCGGAGGACGTTGGCAAGAGCCGCCGGGGCCGCGTCGCACATGCCCGAATGCCGCAGCTTGCCGATCGCAAGTTGGCCGCGGACGAGCGGGTCGGATGGCCGATCTTCCTGCGGGGCGATCCCGAAGAAGGCGTCCTTGTTTCTGAGTTCGCGGTTGGTGGCGTAGGCGAGTACGTTGGTGCCGATCGCGAGAGCCGCTTCGACTTCACGGGCAACGGCCGGGGGTAGGCCTGATCGCGACCGACCGCCGAGTTCCCAGAGGCACGAGAGGCTTGGCATCGCAGACTTCGGGTCGGCGAGGTCGGTTGGCGGCGCGTAGATCAAGCAAGTGCGGCAGCCGTAGTCGATCCCCATCAGCGGCCGGTGTAGTTCCGGCGGGACGATCTGTTCGGCGTGCCAGGCGGGATGTTCGGGAGGGAGAAGGTGAAGGCGGTATTCAGGCTCGGGGAAGATCTCGCCGACGAGCTGACGCAGCCGCTGGTCGAAGCGATCGCTTTGCGGGCAGCAGGCTTCGGCAAACACGAACCCGCCGTTATCGATGTACTGGCGGAGTCGCCGACCAGCGTCGGGACCAAGGTCGAAGTCGGATTTGCCCGAGATCCAGAGCACGGGCGCCTGCTGAAGGTCATCCTGGCCGGCCGTCGGCGTGTCGAGCACGTGCCAGGAGAGCCCGGCCGGATAGTCCTTCTTCCAGCGAGACTCGACGTAGTCGACCAGATGGGCGATGTCGTGGCCGTGGCGGTTCCAGTCGGCCGCCGGGTCATGGCTGCTTTTGGCCACGATCACGGGCCGCCGGCCCTTGGCGAGGAACAACAGCGCGAAGCTCGTGGCCACGATCGAGTCCTCGATCCGGTTGGCAACGAACTTTCCTGAGAGGCGGTCCTGGGTGGCGGTGAACATCTTCGCCCCCTCGAGGTACCAGTCCTGTTCGCCGATGTATCGCCGGGCTGTGAAGCGGCCCACGCGTTCGAGGCCGTAGAGGTAGTAGTAGAGCCAGGTCTCGCCGCCGGTGCCGGGGTTTTGCATCACCGTGAAGCGCTTGCCAAGCCACGCCAGGCCCTTCTCCAGCGCCCTGGGTGTCGAGCCACCACCACAACACGCGACGGTGTCGCGGACGGCCCGGGCATCGGGCGTGCCGATGTGCTCCGACGTGATCCAGACGCTCGCGATGCCGGCGCAGGTCATGCTGCCGGAGCCGCCGGCATTGCCGAGCGTGTAACCCCACGAGCCGTCGGCGTTGTGGCAGGCGATCCAGTACTGCTGGGCGCGGATCCAGGTGTCGTCGCGGACGGGGATGCCGGCCCGCGACGCCTCGTGGAGGGCGAGCACTGCGAACTGGGAGTTGGAGTTGTCGCCCATGCCGGCGCCGTTGGTTTGGCCATAGGTCCAGGAGCCCGCCCCCGGGCCTTGCTTGACCTGCGCCCGTTCCAGCCACTCGACATTGCGCTCGAGAATCGCCCGGTCGGCCTCCGGCGCGAGCATGGCGAGGATCATCGTCTGCAGGGCAACGGAGTAGGTCTCGTCGGGTTCCTGCTGGCGGAGCCAGACGAGCGCCCGTCGCATCGCGGGCTGCTCAGCCGTCACGCCCGCGTTGGCGAGCGCCAGCATCACCAAGCCGGTGGCGCCCGACCGCTTGTCGGCCGACCGCATGGCCTCCCACGAGCCATCGTCGCGCTGCTGGGTGAGCAGGTAGTCGCGGGCTTTCTCAACCGCCGCTTGGATGTCGGAGGGACCTGGGGGTGGCGCAGAGACGGCCGCCCGTGGGCACAGAACCCCCATCAGGGCCGCGGCTGCGATCCAGGGGCCGCGACGGACGGGACGGGAGAACGACGAAAGAGCCACGCCGCGGGGTCCGGTGGTCGCCTCGGCGAGCCCGCACGACCGCGTACGGACCCATTGACGATACACAGCATCCTACCAAGTTGGCCGACGGCGCAGGATGGGCCGCCCGCGATGGTGCCGTGGAGCATGACGGTCGATTGCCGCCCCGTCTGGCACACCCGATACTGGTCGGGTTCCGACCCCGACCTCTCCCCGCCGAAGGATCGCCGCGTGTCCACCGCCTCCAAGCCCAAGACGCTCGACGAGATCCTCACGGAGTTCTCGCAGCACCGCCGCCTCATGCAGGAGGAACTGCAGAAGGTGATCATCGGCCAGAACGAAGTGATCGAGCAGCTCTTCGCCGCGATCTTCACCCGTGGCCACTGCCTGCTCGAGGGCGTGCCCGGCCTGGCGAAGACCCTGATGGTCTCGACGCTCGCCCGGATTCTCGACGTCGGCTTCAAGCGGGTGCAGTTCACGCCCGACCTGATGCCGTCCGACATCACGGGCACCAACGTGCTGGAGGAAGATGAGGCCGGACGCCGCCGGTTCCGGTTCGTCGAGGGTCCGATCTTCACCAACATCCTGTTGGCCGACGAGATCAACCGCACGCCGCCGAAGACGCAAGCCGCTCTGCTGCAAGCGATGCAGGAGCGGGAGGTGTCGGTGGGGCAGGAGACGCACCAGCTGCCTGATCCGTTCTTTACGATCGCCACGCAGAACCCGATCGAGCAGGAGGGCACCTACCCGCTGCCCGAGGCCCAACTCGACCGCTTCATGTTCAACATCAAGGTCGGCTATCCGACGGCCCCCGAAGAGGAGCAGATCCTCATGGCCACCACGCGTTCGGAGAAGCCGGAGGTTCGTAAGGTGCTCTCGGGCCGCGCGATCAGCAACATCCAGAAGCTCGTCGCCGGGGTGGCGGTGAGCGAATACGTCGTCAAGTACGTGGCCCGACTGGTGCGGGCCACCCGACCGAAGGATCCGCAGGCGCCGAAGTACGTCGCCGAGCTTGTTGACTGGGGCGCCGGTCCGCGAGCCGGGCAGTTTCTCATCCAGGGGGGCAAGGCGATGGCGGCGATGGACGGCCGCTTCAGCGTGTCGCTCGACGACGTCCGCCGCGTGGCGGTGCCAGTGCTAAGGCATCGCATCGCCACCAACTTCCAGGCCCAGGCGGAGGGGCTCACCAGCGAGTCGATCGTCGAACGGCTGCTACGCGAGACGCCTGAGCCGGAGATCCCGAAGCTCGTGAAGTGACGAAGCAGGAGACATTCTGCTTTTCATAGAAAAGTGGAATGGGGCCTGCCTCCGCTCTTTGAAACATCCCACCTCTTGGATCCAGCATGGCCCGCGCGGTCGAGGAATACCTGAAGCCGGAAGTGGTGCGGCAGATCGCCCGGCTTGATCTCCGCGCGCAGTTCATCGTCAAGGGCTTTCTCCAGGGGCTCCATGCCAGCCCGTATCAGGGCTTTTCGGTCGAGTTCAGCGAGCATCGCAAGTACGCGCCCGGCGACGACCCCAAGGACATCGACTGGCTGGTCTTCGCGAAGACCGACAAGCACTACATCAAGAAGTTCGAGGCGGAGACCAACATCACCGGCTACCTGGTGATCGACACGAGTGCCTCGATGGCCTACACCTATCGCCAGCAGCTCACCAAACTCGACTACGCGATCTCGCTGGCGGCCGCCCTCTGCTGGCTGATGATCCACCAGCAGGATCCCTGCGGGCTGATGGTCTTCGACGAAAAGCTCCACACATCGCTGCCGGCCCGCTCCCGGCGGTCGCAGATCGCCCAGGTGCTCTCGGTGCTCTCGAAAGTCACTCCCTCGGGCAAGACCGACATCGCCCGCAGCCTCGTGCAGGTGGCGGCGATGCTCAGGCATCGCTCGCTGGTGATGGTGTTCAGCGACCTGCTCGCCGACCCGGCGCCAATCAAGGACGCGCTCCTGCGGCTCCGGCACCGCGGTCACGACGTGATCCTGTTCCATATCCTCGACGAAGCCGAGGTGCGGTTTCCATTCGAAGGGATGGTGGAGCTGACGGAGCCCGAGGGCCGCGATCGCCTCGTGATCGACGCCGATGCCGCCCGCACCGGCTACGTCGACGCCGTCGAGGCCTTTCGTGAAGACTATCGCGGGTCGTGCTTCCGGGCCGGCATCGACTACGTGCCGCTCGATACGAGCATGCAGTTCGACCGTGCCTTGATGGAGTACCTGGTGAGCCGCCGGAACCGGTTCTAACCCATGGGCCTGTCGTTCATCACCCCGATGCTCCTCGGCGGTGCGGCGCTCATGGCCGTGCCGATCGTGCTGCACCTCATCATGCGGCGAAAGCCCGTGCCGCACGATTTCCCTGCGCTGCGGTTCCTTCGCGACCGTGCTGTGGCCAATCGTCGGCGGCTGCAGGTGAGCCATCTGTTTCTGCTGCTCCTCCGGATGGCGGCGCTGGCGCTGTTGGCGCTCGCGCTGGCACGGCCAGTGCTGCGGGGTGCCGGCTGGCTCGCCGACGGCGAAGGACCCGTGGCCGCGGCGCTCGTGATCGACACGGCACCGCGCATGGCCCTTCGGGAAGCCAACGAGACACGGCTCGAGCGGGCGGCGAAGCTCGCCCACGTGCTGCTGGACAAACTGCCGGAGGGGAGCAAGGTGGCGGTGCTCGACACCGCCGGGACGACGGCCGCCTTCTCGCCCTCTTCCGCGGCGGCAGGTGCCCGGATCGACCGGCTGGCTGCCGCCACACAGGCTGCATCGATTCCGGCCACGATTGCGGAGGCGCGGCGACTGCTGGCAGGCTCGGAGCTGGCCCGCAAGGAACTCTATGTCTTCACCGATTGCTCCCATGGCGCGTGGGACAACGCCGCCCCACAGCCGGAGCCCGCCGTGGGCGAGCCTCCGGTCCTGTTCATCGATGTGTCGGCGGCGCGTCCGCGGAACTTCTCCATCGAGGCCCTTGACCTGTCGGGCGAAAGGATCTCGGCAGGCACCTCGCTGGCGATCACGGCCTCGGCTGCGCGGGCCGGGCCAGACGCATCGAGGGCCGTGGCCGTGGAGGTGCTCGGTCGCGACGGGAAGTACGTCCGCCGGGCAGTCAAGCCAGTGGAGTGGAAGGCAGCGGGGCCTGTGCAGGTCGACTTCGAGGTCGCCGGCCTCGAGCCCGGGACCCGGCAGGGACGCGTGGTCATCGAGGGCTCCGACGACCTCGAGGCCGACAACGTCCGTTCCTTCACGGTCGAGGTCGGCGCTGCCGCGAAGGTGATCGTGGCGGGACCCCGGCCCGCGGCCCGCACGGCTGCGTTGCTCGTGCAGGCGATCGCGCCCACGTCGCTGGCCAAAGCCGGCAAGGCTCGGTTCGAAACTGAGGCGATCGACGTCGAGTCGCTGGGCACCGTGTCGTGGGATGCGGCTCAGGGCATCGTCCTCCTCGACCCACCGCCGCTGCCGCCCCAGACATGGGAAGCGCTCGAGCGATGGGTGGCTGGTGGCCGCGGTCTCGTGGTCTGGCTCGGGCCGCGGGCAGGCAACGCCGAGCGATTCAACACCGACGCCTCCCGCCGTGTGCTCGGCGGCGATCTGGTACGAGTGTGGCGGAGTCCCGAGGGCAACTATCTCGCCCCCGCAGCCCTCGACCATCCGATCATGGCGGCGTATCGCCGCGTGGGCGATGCTGTGCCCTGGCAGGACTTTCCCGTGTCGCGGCACTGGGAGTTCAAGCCGGCCGACGCGGCGGCCGACGCGGCGGCGACCGTCGCCGTCTACCGGAACGGCCTGCCCGCGGTGCTCGATCGCAGACTCGGCGGAGGTAACGTCGTGGTGGTGACGACGCCGGTCTCCCTGTCGGCGTCTGATCCAGACGCGTGGAATACGCTAGCCACCGGATTTGAACCGTGGCCGTTCGTGATCCTCGCCAACGAGACGCTCCTGCACGCCATCGACACCTCCGACGACCGCAACGTGCTCGCCGGAGCGCCAGCGGTGCTGCACATCGATCGTCGTGACGTGCCGGCGGCGATCGTCAGCACGCCTGCGGGCGATGATTTTCCGGCGGCCGTCGACCAGAAGCGGGGCACCATCACCGTCACCACGACGCAGGTTCCCGGCAACTACACCGTGCGGGCTGGGGGCGACATCGGTGGCATCACCAAGGGGTTCAGCGTGAATCTGCCGCCGCCGGCCACCGATTTCAATCGGCTATCCGATGACGCGATCGCCGCAGTGCTCGGGCCAGGCCACCGGCTGGCGAAGTCGGCGGAAGAAATCGTTCGCGACGTGAATCGTGAGCGGGTGGGATCGGAACTGTATCCCTGGGTGATCGTGCTCGTGGCACTTGCCATGGCGGCCGATTGGATCGTCGCCAACCGCTTCTACGCGCCTCGTGAGGGCGCCGAGGCGGAGCGGGCCGCCGCGGCCGAGTTTGCCGCCGAGGAGTCGCACGCGGTCGCACCACCTCCCGTGCCTTCCGCCGTGCCACCGCCGGTGCCCGTGCCGTCGCCGGAGGTGCCGGCATGACCGATCCGCGTCTGCTTGAGGAACTGTCGCTCCACCTCGATCCGGTCTGGTCGTGGTTGTTCGTGGCAGCCGTCGCGGCGGGGCTCCTCGCCGTGCTCCTGGTGTTTCCGCCGGACCGGTCGCGACTCTCGCCCGCCGGGAGGATGACGCTGGTGCTGCTGCGGATGGGAGCCTTTCTGGCGCTCGTGATCTGCATGCTGCGGCCCACATTTGTGGCGGTGCAGAAGGCCCGGCAGCAGGGCACCGTGGTCGTGCTGGCCGACGCGTCGGAGAGCATGACGGTGGCCGACGGCCCTGCGGGCCGAACGCGGTGGCAGGAGATGGTCGACGCGCTGCAGGCCGCCAGGCCGGCGGCGAAGAAACTCGCTGCGAACGGCGACTTCGACATCGCCGTCTGGCTCTTCGACCGCGAGGCCCGTGCGGTGGCACCGGTCGGCGGTGATCCATTTCCGCTGGCGGCGTGGCGAGACGTACCGACAGCGGACGAGACGTCGATCGGAGGCGCGATCGATGACGGGCTCCGGGCGACGGCAGGGAAGCAACTTGCGGGGGTCGTGGTGCTCAGTGACGGCGGCCAACACGCCTACGCGCCCCGCGACCTTCCGCCACAGACGGTGGCTCGGAAACTCGCCGACGCGGGCACGCCGCTATGGAGCGTCACCTTCGGGCAGCAGCGCGGAGAGGGGCAGGGCCGCGATGCCGCCGTGGTCAATCTCTCCGTCGCTGAGACCGTGTATCTCAAGAACATGCTGGAGGTGGCGGGACGGGTACGACTCGACGGCCTGGCGGGACGCGAGGCCACGGTCGTGCTCCTGGCGGAGAACGCCTCGGGCGTGATGGAGGAGGTGACCCGGACGCGGGTGCGGGCCAGCGGCGACGCGGTCGAGGAGGCGGTGCGACTCGCCTGGACGCCGACGGCCCTCGGTGAGCGGAAGCTGACGCTCCGCGTGGAGCCCCAGGAGGGCGAGGTGATCCTCGCCAACAACGAACTCTCGACGTTTGTAGAAGTGATCGACGGCGGCCTGCGGGTGCTGTATCTGGAAGGGGCGTTGCGGGTGGAGCAGCGGTTTCTGCGGCGTGTGCTCGCGGCAAGCCCCGACATGCAGGTCGATTTCGAGTGGATCGATGCCACGCGGCGTGATCGCTGGCCGGTGGACCTGAGTCGCCGGCTCGCCGGCGACTACGACGTGTACCTGATCGGCGACCTCGATTCCGCCGCGGTCAGGCCCGACGACCTGCGGACGATGCTGGGGCGGGTGAACGCGGGTGCCGGCCTCGGCCTGATCGGCGGCTTCCACGCATTTGAGGCGGGAGGCTGGGGAAGCTCGCCGCTTGGTCCCGCACTGCCCTTTGAGCCCGATCGCCTCGCGCGGCAGTCCTTCGAGGAACCGATCCGTCAGCGGCTCCATGTGGAAGGATCGGTCCGGATGGTGCCGGATCCCCGGTTTGGTTCGATCTCGATCCTCAGGCTCGGCAAGAGCGACGAAGACAGCCGTGCCGCCTGGGAGGCGATGCCGACCCTGGAGGGAGCCAATCGCCTTGGCCGCCTGATGGGCACGACGAAGACGCTCGCTGCCGCCGGCGACGGCACGCCCCTGCTTGTCGGTCGCGAATATGGGCAGGGTCGGGTGCTCGCCTTCGCAGCCGACTCGACCTGGCGGTGGGTGATGCAGGGAGCCGGTGAGCAGCACCGTCGCTTCTGGCGACAGTTCGTGCTCTGGCTCGCGCGACAGGACGATGCGGAGCAAGACACGCTCTGGGTGCGGCTGGCGCAGCGGCGCATCTCACCGGGCACACCGCTGCCCTTCGACACGGGGCTGACCAGGCCCGACGGCACCGTCGAGCCAGGTGTGACCCTCGAGGCCATGGTTGTCGCGCCCGATGGCCAGCGGCGGCCCGTGCGCGTCGGGCGGACGGGCGAGACGTTCTCGGGTGTGATCGCCGACTGCTCCGAGCCCGGGGACTGGTCACTGATGGTGCGGGCGACGAAGCCGGGTGAGGGAGTGCCACGGGAGCGTTCGGCCCGGTTCACCGTGTTTCGCCAGGATCTCGAACTCGCGAACCCGCGGGCCAATCCGCTGCTCATGCGACATCTTGCCGAGGCCACCACGGGTGGCGTCAGGCTGCCAGAGGAACTGCCGGCGATCTTCGAGGAGATTGCCGCGCGGCCGCCGACCTTCGAGTCGAAGGAGCAGTGGTCGTTCGCGCCGTGGGACACGTGGCCGATGTTTCTCCTGATGGCGGCGTGCATGGGCACGGAGTGGTTCCTGCGGAAGCGGTGGGGGCTCGTGTAGCCGCGGTGATTCCGCCTTTCGGGAGGGCGTGGGCTTTGCTACCCTCCCCAGCCCGCGCAGGGTGACTCGCCTGCGCGGGTCGTGTGTTCCGCGTCGACAGGGAGGTCGGACATGGCCCGTCGCCGTGCCATCCGCGAGAAGCTTCTGCTGGGCGCCCTGCTCCTGGGCGTGATGGTGACCGTTCTGTGGGCGAGCGGCTTCCTCGGAATCTACTCGTATCGCTGGCTCGTTCGCGATCTCTCCTGCCGGGCCGCGGAACTACCGTTGGCCAGCGAATTGGGCGAGTGCGTGGGCATGCTTCGGCTGGCCCATGCCCGGGCACTCGCCGCCGACGAGGCCGAGGAGGAAGCGTTTCTCTCGGGCCTTCGTGCGACCGAGGCGGCGCTCGAGGCCTACCGTCAGGAACTGGCGGCCTTCGAACTCGATGACACGCGTCTTGCCGACCGCACCCGTGAGGCCGGCACCGCGCAGCGTATCTCCGACTGCCTGGCGACGATCGATTCGATCGCCCGGCAGCACGCCGCCGATCCAACCGAGGCCGATCTGCCGTCGGCGAGCCGTGGCATGCTGCTGGCGGTTGAGCCGCACCTCGAGGCACTCGCCGCGCTTTCCGCCGAGCTTCCCTCGTTCCTCCAGCAGCGGCTTCACGAACTCTCCAGCGAGGTCCGGACCCGCTACCGGACACTGATCATCACCACCTGGGCCGCCGCCCTCACGGCGATCGGCCTGCTCGCGGCGATCGGCGTGCTCACCTACCGCTGGGTCTTCCGGCCGCTGCGGCTGCTCGGACATGGTTCCCGTCGAGTCGCCTCGGGCGACTTCGCCTACCGCATCCAGCTCGACACCCGCGACGAAATGGCGGAACTCGCCGATGCCTTCAATGACATGACGGAGCGATTCCAGGAGATCCGCGACGACCTCGACCGCCAGGTGCAGGAGCGGACCCGCGAGGTGATTCGCGGCGAGCAGCTCGCCAGCGTCGGCTTCCTCGCCGCCGGCGTCGCCCACGAGATCAACAACCCACTTGCATCAATCGCGATGTGCGCCGAGTCGCTCGAGAGTCGGATCGAGGCGCTGGCCCCAGGCGAGGCCGACGCCGAGGTGGCCCGCCGCTACCTGTCGCTCATTCAGAGCGAGGCCTTTCGCTGCAAGGGAATCACGGAGAAGCTGCTCGACTTCTCGCGGCTTGGCGAAGTGCGTCGTCAGGCCACCGCCCTGATGGGGCTCGTGGCCGACGTGGCCGAGATGCTGCGGCATGTCGGCCGGTTTGCCGGGCGGGCGATCGAGATCGAAGAGGGGGGCGACGTGCTCGTCATGGTCAACCCTCAGGAGATCAAGCAGGTGGTGCTCAACCTGCTCGTCAATGCCCTCGACTCGATCGACGAGAAGGGGAAGGTCCGCGTGGCGGCGAAGCGTTCGGGAGGCGAGGCGGTGCTCACGTTCACCGACGACGGCTGCGGAATGACCGAAGAGGTGCAGGAACACCTCTTCGAGCCGTTCTTCACCAGGCGGAAGACGGGGCAGGGGACCGGCCTCGGGCTCTCGATCGTGCACCGGATCGTCACCGACCATGGCGGCCGCATCCAGGCCGCGAGCGATGGGCCCGGCTCGGGCGCGACGTTCCGCGTCACGCTCCCGCTCGCCCAGATCGGCTCTGAGGCGGCGACCATCCGGCCCGCCGCCGACACTCCCGGCCGCGCCGCCTGATCATGCATGCCCCGACGACCACGAAGGAGACAGTGTTGAAGATGACCGGCCGACCAATGCGGATTCTCTTCGCCGACGACGAGCCATCCCTGCAGGAGTTGATGCGGATCGAACTTCCCCGGTTCGGGCACGAGGCGACGGTCTGCCCGGACGGCCGCACGGCGGTGGCGGCTCTTGACCGCACAGCCTACGACTGCGTGATCGTCGATCTCGACATGCCCGGTGTCGGAGGCCTCGAGGTGATTGCCCGCGTGCGGGAGACCTCACCCGACACGGAGACGGTGATCATCACCGGCAAGTCGTCGGTGGAGAGCGCCGTCGCTGCGGTGCGGCACGGTGTGTTCGACTACCTCACGAAGCCATGCAAGCTCGCCGAGATCCAGGCGGTGCTCGAGCGGGTGCGGAGAAAGCGGGAGATCACGGTTCGGCTCCGCGCCCTGGAGCGGCGGGTCCGGCGGGCCGAGGGCACCACGCAACTCGTGGGCGCGTCAGCGGCGCTC
>Ga0114972_10001779_pt1 | contig 16104 bp, 10 predicted proteins | sample M_140807_EF_Meta_FD_87354 | JGI IMG/M metagenome (GOLD analysis project Ga0114972, IMG submission 87354) | Freshwater microbial communities from Lake Montjoie, Canada to study carbon cycling - M_140807_EF_MetaG | ecosystem: Environmental > Aquatic > Freshwater > Lake | place: Lake Montjoie... | reverse complement strand
TATTGCCTGAAGAAGGGTTCCCAAAAGTCCGCCAAGGGCTATCAAGCAATAGTAAAATCCAAGCGATGTACCCTCAGTTGATTCGTTTTTTGGACGCTTTTCGTATAAAAGGTGATGCAAAAGTACACAAATGAAAAAAAGGCAGCCAAAGTGAATGAACAGTGGAACAATAATCGTTCCAGATGCAAGTTCCAAGCCTGTTAATGATAAAAGAAAAAAAAGAAGTGATGAAAAAATTGGAAAATAGCGGTAAATTAAAAAAATAAATGTGTCAGGAAAGTTACTAAAAGCAATGACATAGCTGAGTAGATAAATGGCGAGGGGTAGTATCCAAAGAAATGGAACTGATGCAATTTCTGTTGCTAAATGGTTTGTTACTCCACAAAGAATACCAGAAGTGCAGATCGGGATTAGAATCCACCACTTTGAATCTTTTTCCAGTTTAAAGTTTTCGAAAAAGCTGATTCCCGAGGCCGGTGTTGCAAGAAACGACTTGCGATTTTGCAACCAAAAAAAGAATCCTAAAATGGTTTGAAAGCTTACCAGAAATGTAAATAATTGAATTTGTTGTATGCGGGAAGTATTTGGTTCTATGATTAGGGGAAAAGCTAAAAGGGCAAGGAAACTCCCCGCATTGGAATAGGCATATAGCTGTGTTGCCTTTCCAGAATTTATTTGACTCAAAACATGTTGTAGCAATGTGGAGGTTGTTGAGAGGCCCAAAACAATTACAAACAAGTGTGCACCGAGGTACCCCACAACTCCCAAACTTGTTGACTGGGAATTGATCCAATAGGACTCAGGCTCAAGGGGGAGTGGGTTCAGAATTAGTAATAAGAGTCCAAATACAAGATTCAAAAGGTAGATCAGGAATGCACCGCGTGGATAAAGCAAACTTCCGATCCATGCCAGAAAATATCCAATGAAAAGCACAATCTGAAAAAACAGGAGACAGGCAAGCCATACGGTTGGAGTGCCTCCCCAGTATGGGGTAAGTATTTCTCCAACCACAGGTTGGATAAGAAAAAGCGCCAATGCCGAAATGAAGGCAAGTGTACCTAGTGTTTCAGCAAGCCTGGGATGATTTTTAGGAGGTCTCATCCTGGAATTTTATTGGAAGGGGTACGGGTCTGTCACCTTTTTTTAAACCCATGAATGTGAGTATTGATCAATATGATATATGTGATTTGATATTAAGCTTGGATGGTTTAACTATTGCTAGCCGTACGACCACGAAAGGGCTCAAGATTCATTGAAGGCGTTTGTTTATCGTGACAATTGCCCAAATCGTTGGCCTATTTAGCCAATGTTTTAATCTTTTTAGATTGAATATTAATTTTGGTTTTGTTTGTGAAATTTTTATTAACATGTCAACCTTTAGCGGTTGAAAAATAAGCTTTAACTTCGACGCAGTCCGCCTATCGAAAAAGCAAACATCACACGAGATTTTGGATGATCCTGGATTCTCAAAATCGGCGTTTCATTGGGAATCGAGTAGCTTTTGGATTCTACTGAATCAAATAGCTTAACAAATGGTAATGTGCGAGTGATTTCCTTTGATGTTTTATGGCTTGGACTTTGAAGGGCGTTGTACATGAACGCAAAATTTGGGCATGAAGCAAATAGGAATCTTCCCTGCTTTACCAAAGTGTTTGCTTCCTGGTGATGACCCATTTGTCGGAGGCACAGTACCAAGTTGCTCAATGCTCTTGGGCACCCAGGGTCTAGGGAAACCAATTCGCGAAGGTGCAGAATCGTTTCCCTCAAGCGTCCCAATTTTCTCATGGTGCTTACCAACCTTTTCAGGTTAGTTAGCCACTTTGGGGCCATTTCCCAAACTCGCATGAAACAAGCATTAGCTTGCTCCCGGCCAGATTTTCCCTGCAATTCCCAGGTCCTACCCAAAAGGTGAATCAGAGTTGGATTTTGAGGAAAATTGATGACCGCCAATTGAGCGATTTCCTGGGCACTACGCCAATTATTGCGACGCAAGTGAAGGCGAATTGCCAGCTTATCCCAATTCAAATCATTTTCGGTTGAAGAAGGTGTGGAAAAACGATTGCGATTAACAACTTTTATGGAAGCTTCCCAAAGCCCTGTTTTGTAAAGGCCATAGGCCAACCGGAATTCACGACTTTCATTAAATTGCAAATTGCCCACGAATCGCCTCCTTGCGAACACGCGGAATCATAATTTTCAAATGCTAGCGGATTGGGTCAATCGGGAGCAAGAGAAATTAATGGAATGCCTTAAAAAATTATTTTGCATAATCAAAAATCAAAAGGGGCGAAAGGCCGACGCCGCCCCCCCCTCTGATCGCTTCTTTAGCAAAACAGGTTAGATACCTGCTGCTTTTCGCAGATCGGCAGCCTTATCCGTTCCTTCCCAAAGGAATTCAGGATTTTCGCGTCCAAAGTGACCATGGCGAGCGCTTTCCCGATAGATTGGGCGACGCAGGTTTAGTGTCTCAATGATTCCTTTGGGGGTCAATTTGAAGTTTTTCCGAATAAGCTCGGCAATTTGAGGGTCAGTTAAGCCACCTTTGGCTGAATTGAATGTGCTGACCCAAATGTTGAGCGGGTCAGGGTAACCAATTGCATAGGAAACTTGGACCTCACATTGATCAGCAAGGCCAGCAGCAACCACATTCTTGGCAATGTAGCGACTCATGTATGCCGCGCTGCGGTCGACTTTCGTTGGGTCCTTGCCGGAGAAAGCGCCACCACCATGACGACCACGACCACCGTAAGTATCGACGATAATTTTTCGGCCTGTTAAGCCGCAGTCGCCGTGGGGCCCGCCTTCGAGGAAAATTCCGGTGGGGTTAATGTGAAAGGCAAGTTTACCTTGGCTGTTTTCTGCATTGTCGCCCACGGGGACAACATAATGGTCCCCCATTCCATCAACCAGGTCAGGCCGTTCTGCTCGAAGGGTGGGAAGGATTAACTTTTCGAGAAGGACCTTGCGAGCCTGGTCGGAGAAAAGGCGCTTGCCACCATGGTTGACCATAGCGGATTCATCGTGTTGGGTGGATAGCACAACAGTGTGAATCCGGAGTGGGGTGCCGTCCGACTTGTATTCAACGGTTACTTGGCTTTTGGCATCTGGCCGAACCCAAGGCAGTTCACCTGATTCACGCAATTTGGCGTGATTTTCAACCAAACGATGTGCCAGGTAAATTGGAAGTGGCATAAGGGATTTGGTTTCGGTGCAAGCAAATCCAAACATCATTCCCTGGTCGCCCGCACCGCCGGTGTCAACACCTGCAGCAATGTCAGGGGATTGAGAGTGAATATGGCACATAACCTGGCATGTGTCAGCAGCGAACCCAATTTTTGGGTCTGTGTAGCCAATTTTCCGGATAGTGTCGCGTACAAGTTTGTCCACCGTGGCCCGCGAAAGGTCGGCAGTTGTGGTTATTTCTCCGGCAACAACAGCTAAGTCTGTGGTAACCATGGTTTCGCAAGCCACCCGGCTCATCGGATCCGTTGCAAGACAGTGGTCGAGAATGGAATCGGAAATTTGGTCGGCGACCTTGTACGGGTGGCCCATCGAGACAGATTCGCTGGTGAATAGGTAAGTGTCACTCACGGATTACGGTCCTTTGACCTGGGGGATCAATTAGTCAATTGGCTGCCAAGAAATTGGAATTCCCTGAAAGTGGCCTCCACTTAGCTGGCCTTATTGGCAAAATTATAGGAAAGAAAAGTGAATGCGCTTTGGAATTTCGGGGCGGTTTTTCTTTTTTTAAATTGCGAAGGTTCCTCATGAGCTTCCCAGAGGATGATCGAACACTTGCTCCTGGTGACCTGCGAGAATTCACCAGGGATTCCAAGCCCGACAATCAGGATTCAACATTGGCGCCCGGGAGCACCGTGTTTGATCATCCGAAATCATTGAGTAATGCAAATCAAGTCACCGCCAATGGACCCAATGAAAGCGAGCGCACCTTGCCTGTGGGTGGTTCGGGCAAAGTATCCCACGCTACCGATTCAACACTTCCCTTAGGTGAATTCCATTTCAGCAAAGCATCCGATGCGACTCTGCTCCCGGGCGGACTTCAGGTAGATTCTCAAGCTACCCTTCCGCCCAATTACTTGGCCGGTGGTCAAGGATCTGATGCTACCCTTCCGCCCAATTACCTGGCCGGTGGTCAAGGATCTGATGCTACCCTTCCGCCCAATTACCTGGCCGGTGATCAAGGATCTGATGCTACCCTTCCGCCCAATTACCTGGCCGGTGATCAAGGATCTGATGCTACCCTCCCGCCAGGGTTTTCCAAGTCCAAGACTGATTTGACCTTGCCTATCCAAGGTGCTGGTGCGGATTCTTTGGCAACAATTGGGCCTGCTGGATCTCCAAATTCCAATGATGAAAAAACACTGGCACCTGGGGGGGGCCAAGCAAAGACATTTCCTATAGCCGATGGAGCGAAAGGGAGGTCGTCAACTGTTCGTATGGGTGATTTGAAGGGTGGTAAAACCGAACCTCAAAGTCAAGCTGTTGACTCAAAGGGTGCCAGGCTCCCGATTGTTCCTGGTTATGAGCTTTTAGGCGAATTAGGTCGTGGTGGAATGGGTGTGGTCTATCGGGCCCGTCAGCGTGGCTTGGGGCGCATGGTCGCTTTGAAAATGGTTCTAAATTCCCAGGCAAGCCAGGAGGAATTGGATCGTTTTATGCTTGAGGCCCATGCCGTTGCAACGGTTGAGCATCCTAACATCGTCCAGATTTATGATGTTGGTGAGTATAAGGGTCTCCCCTATTTTTCACTTGAATTTGTCGATGGTGGACCGCTTGATTCCAAACTGAACAATGAGCCGCAGGATCCAGTATTTTCCGCAACGATTATGGCCAAGGTTTGTCGGGCCATGGGATTTGCGCATTCCAAAAAAATCTTGCATCGCGATCTCAAGCCCGCCAATGTCCTTTTAACAAAAGGGGGTGAACCGAAAATTACGGACTTTGGCCTGGCAAAGCAGATGGACGCCCCGGACGAGGGGCATACCAAAGCCGGGTCCATTATGGGTACCCCAAGTTACATGCCTCCCGAACAGGCAGAGGGAAAAGCCAAGGATTTAACCAACCTGGCGGATGTTTATAGTCTCGGTGCTCTGCTTTATGAATTCATTACAGGTCGTCCCCCTTTCAAGGGAAGGACACTTTTGGAAACTCTACAGCATGTAAGAACCAAGGAACCGGTGGCTCCAAGCCAACTCCAGCCTAGCGTCCCCCCGGATTTGCAAACTGTTTGTTTAAAAGCACTGGAAAAGGATCCAGCAAAGCGCTATCCGTCGGCGGAGGAAATGGCAGAGGACCTTGAAGCCTACCTTAGGGGAGATCCCATAAAGGCAAGGCCGACCAGTCGTTTGGAGAAAACACTCCGATGGGCTCGTCGCAACAAACCGCAGGCGGCCCTGATCGCCATGGGTTTTACCATGTTTTTTTTAATGATTACATCAGGATTTGTTTTTCTTGGATTGGATGCGCACAACCAAAGGCTGAGGGCCGAACGATTTGAAACCATTGAGGGCCAAAGAAAAGATGCCGAAGTCCTTCTCCTGGGTGCGATTGACAAAGGGGAAAAGGGTGATTGGGGTCAATCCCTCGCCGGGTGCAATCTGGCATTGGTTGCCCTAGGGGACTCGACAGACTTGAATGAGATTCGCCAGCGGATTCAAGAACAATTTGACCTTTCACAAGCCCACATTGAGACAGACACGCGTGCCGCGCAGTTTGATGCCCTTGTGGAAAAAGCATATTTTTCAGCGACGGACTTGACTGGGAAAACCCCATTTCAAAACACCGATGATGTCCTTGAATACTCTGAAGGTGCGCTAAGGTTATTTGGGGTCGGATTGGGGGATGAAAAATTCCATCCAAAATTTGGTGAGCATTTTCTGGAAGCGCAAAAAAAACGAATTTTAGAAGAGTGTGGAGCACTTTTGCTTTTGATTTCGTCAAGGCAACTGGATAAGGATTTTAATCAAAACAAATCTTTGGAAAGGGCTTTAGCGGTATTGAATTTGGCAAAACAGGCTGGGTCCGGTGAGAAAATACGGCATTTGTACATGGCCCAATATCACCAGGCGCTTTCCAATCGGGGTGATAAAAAACATCAAGCGCTGGCTGATGCAGAGCGTTTGGAAGCAAGCAAAGTGGATCCACAGGGACCCAGGGAATGGTTTTTTCTTGGCGATGAACTTTTCCGAAAGGGAGAGTTTGAAAAAGCCTCCGAGGCGTTTGCCAAGGCTTCACGCCTAAGGCCGATAGATTTTTGGCCGACCTATTACCAGGCCGTGAGTGCCATTCGCACCGAATCCTGGGCGGAAGCGCGTGCACTCCTTCTTAATTGTCTTGGTAAAAAAGATAATTTTGGTTTTTGTCATGTGCTTATTGGAATTACCGAAGGCAAGCTAAAACAATTTGATGATTCAAAGCGTTCATTTGACCGGGCTGTGGCCCTACTTGGAGGTGAAACCCAGGGCGTTCTTGTAAATCGTGGCGCGATGTTTTTTGATCAGGGAAAACTCCAAAATGCCGAACAGGACCTTCGCAAATCGATCAAACTGGAGCCAAACAATTGGATTGCCCTCGATAACCTCGGGGTTTTGCTCCGTAGTCAACAGAAATATTTGGAGGCCGAAACATGCTTCCTTCAGGCAGAAAAGGTTGCTGGAAAAGAACTAGGGCCGATGCGTCACCTTGCCGGAATTATGGGTGAGCTGGATCCCCCGCGGTGGAACGACAGTGGGAAAATTCTTGAAAAGGTAGTTGCCCGGGAAAAGGACCCCTCCAAGCTTGCAAACGACCTGATGGCATTGGCGCGAGTAAAAATTGCTGAAATGGACCTTGATGGTGCCCGGGCGATTTTGGACAAGGCGCTTGGCTATGACAAGCAAAATGCCCTGATCTGGTTGCTGAATGGGTGGGTGGTTAATGAGATTGCATCAAAAAAAGATCTTGTCAATCGTTCATCCTCGTTAGCGGATTACAAGCTCGCATTAGAATCCTACAACCGAGGGTTTGAGCTTGCTGCCCAGGGCAAGTCCGATGAAGTTGGCGCAAAAGTAATGGCCGATTACTTTAAGAAATTAAGCCCAAAATCTGAGGAGGAAAGTATCGAATCAAAACTCTTGAGGGCCAGGGGATTTATCAAGGACCGGCTTGGGGATTATGGAAGCGCACTTGCAGATTATACACGCAGTCTGGAGCTTAACCGGAACCAATCAGGATTGCGAACCCGAAGGGGTATGAATCTCATAACCAATTGGCGGGCAATCGCCTTGGAAGATTTCAATCAGGGGATCAAACTTAACCCAAATGATAGGGAACTTTATGCCGGCCGTTGTTATGTGGAAGCCTTAGAAGGAAATCATAAAGCTGCTGCAAAGGATGCTGGAATCGCCACAGGGGGCATGGGCAGTGTGCCCTGGCATGTTAGAGTAAATACCGCAGCGGGGATGGCCCAGGCCTACCGTGTCGCCAAGAATCCGCCCAGGGGTGGCATTGTCGCCAGCCCAGAAACCCAGGAAAGGTACCTGGTCATGGTTTGGGGTTTGCTGGAAAAAGCAATGAACTCCCAGCCATCTGCGCAGAGGGCCTCATGGTGGTCTGAATATATTGAATCCGATGATGCCTTTGATCCGGTACGCGGCATGACGGAATGGAACGACCTGAAAAGGCGAAGCATTACCCCTGCGAAGCCGGGGTAGTGAATTTATTGAGAGGCTATTTCAGGGACCTTGGAGTCTATTTCATCCCTGGGTGTTTCGTCCACTTGTTCTTGAGCTTCTTTCTTCGCCCGTTTTTTTTCTTCCCAGGCAAGGAGTGCCGGGCGAATGGATTTAATATGCTTTTCGAGGTGTTTGATGTCCTCGATTTCAACACTATCCCTACGCGTGTACTTGCGTCGGAGGGTACTGAGCACATTCTCCCACATTGCAAGGCTTGGGTTACGATAAAGTTCCCATTCGCTTCGCCTTTTGTATCGGACATAAAAAGTCCATACCTTTGCGAAGTGCCTTGCTTCTATGTACCACTTCTCGCCTGTTTCGGGATGGGGTTCGTTCCATTGGATTTCAATGCTCATACCGATTGGTTCTCCAGGCTATCGAGCCAGCGTGTCAAGTCGGGGGGTAGGGGCATGTCAAAATTCATGTTGGAGCCAGTTACCGGGTGTACAAACCCAAGGGCCTCGGCGTGAAGGGCCAAGCGCGGTGCTCCGCTGTGGTCGGGAACCTCGTGTCCACCAGGAGTTTTTCGATAAACCGGTTCGCCACAAAGAGGATGGCCGTTTTCCGAAAGATGAATCCGGATTTGATGGGTTCTTCCTGTTTCGAGACGACATTCAATCATGGAATAGTTGCCAATTGGCTTTCGCAATTTGACATGAGTGACAGAATGCTTGCCCACACTCGGTAATGTGGTACTACCCCGGCGTCCATCACCCCTGTCCCGGACCAGATGGCTTTCAAAGGATTGATCGCGAATTTGTCCGGGAATGATTGCTACATAGCGCCTGTGAATGGTGTGATCCCGAAACTGGACTCCAAGGCCTCTTTCGGCATCAACGGTTCGGGCGAAGACCATCAAACCACTTGTTTCCTTGTCGAGTCTGTGGACAATTCTAAGCCTGTGGGTTTTCCCACCGGTTGGCCTGGGGTCGCGCCTTTTTATCAGGTCTGGCAGAATCTCCTCAAGAGTTGGCGATAGCGCCCGGCGTTCCGTGGTCCACTCCCGTTCTGTGGGATGCCTGACAGAGGAGATACCAGAGGGTTTTTCAACTACAACCAGGTGAATGTCCAAATGTCGAATAGTCACCCCATGTTCCACGGCCTTTTTGGGAGCCGGCGAGGAGAGGATGACAACGCTTTCGCCAGGGTGAATTCGACGGGCCGGATCACGGCACACAGTGCCAGAGATTTCGACCATACGAGCATCGACCAGGTGTTTGGCTTTTGCCCAGGAGAGTCCTTTTTTGTCCCGAACATACGCCGCAACGGTGGCACCTTCGTAATTTGGTTCCACTTCAAAGAGTTCTTTGCTCATTATTCGGGGCTGCTCATGGTTGAATTGGGCCTTTTCCCGAATTGCGCCCGGGTTTGTTTCCACGGGCTGCGGTTGCCCGCCCGGGACGATAACCTTTGGGCTTAGGTGGGGATTTGCTTTTCGTATTGTCAGAGGGATTGGGAACCCGGTGATAATGATCGCCCTTGATTGGAGATTTGCTGCTTTCCTGGGCCGATTTTTCCATGCGTTTTTTTAGGGCTTGCTCTGGCGGTTTGGCCGGAATGAGGGCATCGCAACCACCGCCAATAAGATCAACTCGTCCCGCCTGTATTAGTGCCTCCCGAACCTCGAACCAGTTTTCCGGTTTGAAGAACTGAAGTAAAGCCCGCTGCATTTGCCGGTCCTTCAATTTTCTGGAAATATTTACTTCCTTGAGTGACATGGGATCGATTCCAGTGTAGTACATGCAGGTGGCAAGGTCATACGGAGCTGGAATGAAGTCTTGAACCTGATCCGGACGATAACCATTTTTCTTAAGAAACACGGCCAAATCAATCATTGCATGAATGTCGGAGCCTGGATGGCTGGAAATAAAATAAGGGACCAGGTACTGTTTGGGTTTGCCAGCCCGCAGGCTTGCCTGTTTGAATGCTTTGGCAAACCCAAGGAAATTCACATTCCTTGGCTTCTTCATCAAGTCAAGGACATGGGGATCAACCGCTTCAGGTGCAACCTTCAAGTGTCCCCCAACATGATGTGTGGCAAGTTCTTCCAGGTAATCCGGGGAAAGCTGGGCCAAGTCCATTCGTACGCCACTAGCTATAAGGACTTTTTTGATCCCTTTTTGTTCCCTGGATTTGCGCATTAATTGAATTAGTGGATTGTGATCGGTTCCCATTAATTTGCAGACGGTGGGATGGACGCAGGATAAGCGATGACATTTGGCTTCAACTTCGGGTCTCGTACAACGCATCCGGTACATATTTGCGGTGGGACCACCAATGTCACTAATTGTGCCCTTGAATTCGGGATCGGCCGCGATTGTTTTCAATTCCCCAAGGATTGATTCCTCTGATCGTGATTGGATTACACGACCCTGATGGGCAGTAATCGAGCAAAAGGTGCACCCCCCAAAACATCCCCTCATTATGGTTACCGAATCCTTGATCATTTCGAATGCGGGAATCGGCTCCGTGTATTTTGGATGGGGGCGCCGGGTAAAGGGTAGCCCGTAATGGCGGTCCATTTGGGGTGTATCAAGGGGAAGGGTGGGCGGTTGGCAAATAATTGCCTGATCGCCGTGGTACTGGATAAGGGTTTTGGCATTGAATGGATTTGTGTTTGAGTGGATGGCCCTTGTTGCATGAACAAATGCCATTTTGTCAGATTTAACCTGTTCAAATGAAGGAACAAATTCGAGTTCCACAGGGCGTGGACCACTGGCTTCTCGCACGAAAAATTTTGACGCAATCTCGGCCAAAAGAGCGGTTTGAGGCAAATCCTTGGAAGGGGTTTCCTTGGCTCCAAGCGCAAAGGCAACACCACGCATGTCCCGGAGCTGGGTAACTGTCTCGCCTTGATCAAGTCGGCTAGCGATTTCCACGATGGGTAACTCACCCATTCCATACACAACGATATCTGCCTTGGAATCGAGCAGAATCGACCGCTTCACTGAATCGGACCAATAATCGTAATGGGCAAGGCGCCTTAATGATGCCTCAACTCCTCCTGCGATTACGGGAATTCCCGGGAAGGCTTCCCGGGCTCGCTGACAATAAACCAAAGTCGCCCTGTCCGGACGAAGTCCGATTTTTCCTCCAGGGGAATAGGCATCATCATTGCGAACTTTGCGGTTGGCGGTGTAATGGTTGATCATCGAGTCCATGTTGCCTGCGCTAATGGCAAAAAAGAGTCGAGGTTTACCAAACTGTCGCCATGGCTCGCAGCTTTTCCAGTCCGGCTGGCTGAGAACCGCAACCTTGAAACCAGCGGCTTCCAAGCTTCTTACCAATATGCCAGCAGCAAAACTGGGGTGATCAATGTAAGCATCACCCGTGACAAAAATAATGTCGACGCTATCCCAACCACGCATCGCCATTTCGTGAGAGTCGGCAGGGGCCAAGGGGGAAAGTGAGCGTCCTGCACCCGATTGGGAAGTCGGTGGACTCAGCTGTAATGAAATCTTCTGCAAAAGAGCTCCCCCATGGAATGACTACACTCCTATTTTAGCCGAAAAATAGCTTGAGGGCTTGAACCCTTTTCTGGATTTGGCAGTTATTTTCCTTCTGGAGCAATTCCGAGTTCGGAAATTCGCCTGTACAGTGAGCTTAGAGCCATATCCAATCGTTTAGCAGCCTCTTTTTTATCTGGGTACAAAGCCAAAATCCGTTGAATATGGCGCTTTTCAAATCGCATCACTGCGGCATCCAATGAGTCCACCGCGGCCGGATCAGCGGTTTCTTCAACCAAATCCGCCGGAAGGTCCGCGATCCTGATCAAAGGGTCATCACTTAGGATGACTGCTCTTTGGATTGTGTTTTCAAGTTCGCGAACATTTCCCTTCCATCGGGCGTTGCGAAGGATCGTCATGGCATCGTGGTCGATCCCAACAATCCTTTTCCCCATTTTGCGACTATGACGGTTAATGAAGTGTTCCACCAGGGCTGGAATGTCTTCGCGCCGGTCCCTAAGTGGTGATATGGTCAAAACAATTACACTTAGGCGGTAGTAAAGATCTTCTCGAAATTGCCCAGAATCCACAAGTTTCTTTAGGTCCTTGTTGGTTGCTGTAACAATCCGGGCGTGGAACTGTACGGGTTCATTTGCACCCACCGGAAAAACTTCTTTTTGCTCAATTGCCCGCAAAAGTTTCGCTTGAAGTGCTGGGTTTAGTTCAGCAACCTCATCGAGGAATACCGTACCCGTTCCGGCATGAAGGAAAACACCGGGCTGGTCTCGATCAGCACCCGTAAATGCCCCCTTTCGGTGACCAAAAAGTTGGTTCTCCAATAGGTCCTTGGGAATCGCTGCGCAATTGACCGCAATCCACCTGGAAGGCAATTTTCGTGGATCCCGCGCACCTGCCCGTGGATCGGTTTTTCCTTCAATCGGTTCCTCCGGGTTTGCAAGTTGGTGGACACGCCTTGCGATTAGTTCTTTCCCGGTTCCTGATTCTCCATTAATTAGAACGGTTGATCCGGTCGGGGCGACTCTTTCCACCATTCGGAAAAGTGCTCGCATTTCCGGTCCAGTCCCGATAATCTCGTCAACGGCCTCCACGCGGTGAAGTTCGCGCCTTAACCAGCGATTTTCTTGGGCAATCCGGCGATGTTCCAGCAATTGGTTAATTTTCCCCGTCAATTCATCCAATAATATTGGTTTGATTAGATAATCGTGAGCACCTCTTTGGAATGCTTCGACAGCGGTTTCCACTGCACCGTAGGCTGTAATCAAAAGCACATTGGTTTCAGGTGTCGTTCGAGACAAATGGTCCAAAAGTTGTAGGCCATTTTTGCCGGGAAGTTGGATATCGCAGAGGCAAATATCGAAAAACGATTTTGAAGCGATTTCCATCGCCTTTTCAGCGGAAGCGGCCACCGATACTTCGTAGCCTTCCCCGGAAAGGCATTCCGCCAAAGTTTCCCTAATCAGGATTTCATCATCCACAACCAGGATGCGAACGGTTTCCATGGGTTGATTTATCATTTTGTCTGAGCTCATTGTTGGGTTATCTCTTTTTGAGTTTCCGGCAGTGGAAGGGAAACAATAAATCTGGCACCCGAGGTCGCTACCTCGTATTCCAAGGTACCACCCTGTTCACCAATCACTTTTCGCGAAATAAATAATCCCAAACCTGTTCCGTTTCGCTTAGTCGTTGTGTGGGCGCTAAAAAGTATGGGAAGAATATCTGGTTGAACACCTGGTCCATCATCTACTACTGCAACCCGAAAACCGCCATGGAAAGGAAGATGTTCCAGCGTGACATGGCCCTCAGGTCCGGATGCGTCAATGGCGTTAAGTAGAAGGTTTAGAAATACCTGAACCAATTCGTCCCTGATTGCGGTAAAGGTGGGCAATTGATCTACGGATGGGGGAATTGCAATTCTTCCAGCAGTTCGTTTGTAATATTTTGCAATGTTAATTGCTTCATTAAGGATGTCCCTCAAGGTGGTCCGGATGGGTGACCTTGCGGAAGGGCGGCTAAATTCCAAAAGCTCTTTTAGGGTAGTTCGAATTCGGGTTAATTGGCCTGAAATTAATTCAAGCTTTTCTCTTGTGTAATCATCGGGTTGACGCTTTTGCAGGATTTGGACGATGGCGGAAATACCGGTCAATGGGTTTCCAACTTCATGAGCAACCCCGGCAGCAATCAAACCGAAACCTGCCATTTTTTCCTGTTGTAATACCATTGCTTGCGCAGATTGCAGTTGCTTGGTCCGATCCTGAATACGCACCTCAAGTGCCGCCTGGCTCTCCCGGAGAGCATTGTTTAGTTCAACGAGGCTTTCGCGGGCGCTTCGAAGTAGTCCGGCAAGGGATTGACTGGCCCAAGTTACCCATGCAAGAATCACCGGGGTGAGGAGTGTGGCAGTTCCAATTTGGTCCGGATGAATTCCAAGCAAGATACCGAAACTTATCCAATGGAAAAGACAGCAAAGATAAGAGGTAAACCTTCCATATCGAAGTGAACAGCATAAAATAGAAAGAAGATAATAGTATCGAAATATGCTTTCCGGCCCTTTGTCGAAATGGCACAGCAGGCCAATAAAAACTGATTCAGCCACGGCAATAATAATTGGCTGGCCGCCAAGGAAAATCCGGCCAAACCAACTGTAATAGGTGTCAAGTAATGTGTACCCAAGCCCCAGAACCAGGATGGCGTCAAGTGTCGCCTGATTCAGGTAATCCTTGCCAGGCAAATTGGCCACAATTGCGCCAAGAATTAGCCCAAACCAGCGAATTCGAACAACTATCGACTCAGACGCGACCTCCAAAGGGGCAAAACCCAAGGGTGCTGGACCCCTGGCATTTTCCAGGGGTTTTGGTGCCAGCGAGTCTGTCCCGTTTCTGTTAGCACTTTGAAAAGGGATCGCATTCAAATCCCTGGTTTTGTTCATTTGGAATCCGGTGTCGCAATGGATCTTCCTATCGAATGATAGATCAGGCCAGCGGAGGTCACTGTCGCCGGTTTGTAAAGATTTCTCCCATCAAGGATTACTTTGTCTGACAGTTTTTCAAACAGGAGTGAAAAGTCCGGGTTTCTGAATTCTTGCCATTCTGTGCAAATCACCAGTGCATTAGAACCTTGAATGGCATCCATTGGCTTGGTTGTATATTCAATATCGCTTCCATAAATAGCACGGACATTTGGCATCGCTTCTGGGTCATGAACGCGAATTTTGCATCCAATTTCCAAAAGATCACGGATTAAAGCCAATGCTGGGGCTTCACGGATATCATCAGTCCGGGGTTTGAATGCCAGACCCCAAATAGCAATGGTTTTTCCGGAAAGGCTATCACCAAAATGCCGGCGAAGCTTGTTAAAGAGGACGCATTTTTGCCGTTCGTTGACCTCGTCCACCGCTCCCATGAGGAGTGAGGGCTGCCCGGTTTCCCTGGCCATGTGGATTACCGCACGAATATCCTTTGGGAAGCAGCTTCCACCATACCCGGCTCCAGGAAACAGGAATTGGAAACCAATTCGCTCATCGTGTCCAATTCCTCGCCGGACGTCGTTTATATCTGCCTCAACCGCTTCACACAGATTTGCCATTTCGTTAATAAAACTGATTTTTGTGGCCAACATAGCGTTTGCAACATATTTGGTCATTTCCGAACTTTCTGGACTCATTACGAGGAATGGCCTTTCCGTCCGGAGGAACGGGCGATAAAGGTCATGGAGTTCCTCTGCGACCGAGGCTTCCCTAACTCCAACCACAACCCGGTCGGGTTTGGTAAAGTCATCAATGGCAGCGCCTTCCTTTAGAAACTCCGGATTACTTGCTACATCTACTCTGCATGTTGAAGCTTTAAGGATCTCGGCCACTTTGCAATTGGTTCCTACGGGTACGGTGCTTTTCACGACCACGATTTTTGGAGTTTCGATCGCAGCGGCAAGCGACTTGGCGACCGCAAAAACTGTCCGGAGGTCAGCGGAACCGTTTTCGGACTGGGGAGTTCCAACCGCAATGAAAATAATCCTCGCTTTGCGAACGCCCTCAGCCAGATCCGTGGTAAAAGCAAGTCGTTCTTCCCGAATGTTCCGTCGTACTAGTTCTTCCAGACCAGGCTCATAAATGGGAATGATTCCTTCCCGGAGGCGCGAGATTTTTGCCTCGTCAATGTCAACGCAAATGACATTGTTCCCGCTTTCCGCGAGGCAGGTTCCGGTAACAAGTCCAACATATCCGGTGCCGATTATTGCAATATTCATTGATATTTAAGCTTTCTGTACAAAGGAGTTTTCTAGTATTAAATCGGAATCGGGGCGCGAAGACCAATCCGCCCATAGGTCCTGAAGTGTTTTGAAAAGTGGTATCTCTGGCGTCCAACCCGTGGTGCTTTTGATTTTCGAAATATCCGCCAAAAGTACTGGTGGATCAGACTTACGAAAAAGTTGTGGATCGGGGATGATTTCTGGAGCGATCCCGGTGATTTTTTCCAGGTGTTCAATTACCGTTTCAAGAGAAGTTGCTATTCCCGATCCCAAATTGTAGGCTTCGCCAGGTTGGCCCGATTGAAGGAGTTGGATGTAACCGCGTGCAATATCCCTCACATCCGTGAAATCCCTTGAGGATGTTAGATTGCCTGTCCGAAGCACTTTTGGGACCAAGCCTTTTTTCATTGCAGCGAATTGCCTGGTAAAGCTGGATACAGCGAATTTCGCCGATTGCCCAGGGCCGATATGATTGAAAGGCCGGGCGCGAATCACCAAAAGTCCCGGATCCTTGTGAGCGATTTGGCACAAAATGTCAGCACAAGACTTGGTTGCAGCATATGCATTTGGAGGTGAGAGCGGGTCGGATTCGACACTTTTTGAGCCATTGGGTGAACGGGGCCCATAGGACAGTCCCGTTCCAACAAATAGAACCAAGG
>Ga0114972_10001778_pt1 | contig 16105 bp, 16 predicted proteins | sample M_140807_EF_Meta_FD_87354 | JGI IMG/M metagenome (GOLD analysis project Ga0114972, IMG submission 87354) | Freshwater microbial communities from Lake Montjoie, Canada to study carbon cycling - M_140807_EF_MetaG | ecosystem: Environmental > Aquatic > Freshwater > Lake | place: Lake Montjoie... | reverse complement strand
TCAGCAAGGGTTTTTCAATGGACAAGCCAAGCAATGCAATAACGAAGATATTCAAGATCACCGCCATCGGCCTTCTGGGCATGGCTGCCTTTTCCGCCCATGCGCAGAACGATCCGCGCGTGGATCGTTTGGAGGCCGAAGTTCGCGACCTCCAGCTCAGGCTTTCTAAAATCGAGGCTGCTCAGGGCGGCCTCGCAGTCGGTCAGAAGCCAGAGGCGTCAGGCTCAGGCTGGAAATCACTTTCCAACTGGCGACAATTGAAGACAGGCATGACCCCTGAGCAAGTTCGAGCCATTTTGGGTGAGCCTCGCCGGATCTCGGGCGGCAAAGTCGCGCGGTGGGAATATTCCAACGGAGGTGCATCCACGTTTGTGGATGAAAAACTGTATGCCTGGAAAGAGCCGGGCCAGTAACGCGCCCAACCCTTCCGCCGAAACGAAGCGATCACCGATCGATCGGCCCGCCCCTGACATGCCGCAAACAGCGGCAGGCCGATCGAGTGCGGCTTTGCGGCCTGCGCTCAAGTCTGGTTCGACTCAGAGTACTTCGTGTCGAGATACTTGGTTAGCGACAAGCGTGTGGCCTGCTGCGAAGACGGCGATGCAGCCTTTATAGCCCTGCCACGCTGAGGTCTCAAGCGCGAAGCCAACCCCGCAGGCCGACTATCCGCAGCAACAGAGCCGCCCGCATGCGCCAGCAAGGGCTTCGAACGATGAAGCACCTCAGAGATCGACTGTCGACGCCTGTAGCCAATGTGCCCATACACAGCGCGACCGTCAATAAGACTGAAGTCCTAGCCGAGGTGGACCACCCACACCCCGGCCAGGCGGCCAATCAGATTGATCTCCTGGTCGGGGTCGGTAAGGGGGCGGCTACAAGCCCCAACGAAGCAAATTCTCCGTAGCGCCTAGCGACCAAACAGCGCTTTGGTGTGCGCTGCATCGACCTTGTCACTGTTTTTGGACACATGGCAGACCTTCTCCTTGGTCTTGCAGTCCACGCCATTGCTGAATCCGAACCAGGTGAGGTCGTAGTTGGCCGAGCCGCCGCCTTCCTTGATGCGGCCCATCATCGTGTTCTCGGCCTTCTGACCCAGGTATTCCTTGGTGTAGCCGAGCGAGATGCCTTCGGAGTCGGCACAGAATTGCGCCTTCTTGTCGCAAACGATTCCGGGCTTGGGCGAATATACGGCGCCCTTCAGTTGGGCGCCAAAGGCCAGTGTTGAGGCGAGGCTGAGCACGGCAATGGTGACGGTGCGTTTCATGCGGAATTTCCTTTATTGAGAAATGGGGCTCATTCAATAACAGCTGCAACAGGCATCAGTGCGCTTACTTGCACTTGGCCAACTCAAGGTACTGCTCGCCATTGGCCACCGAAAATGCGCGATCGTCTTTGGAGTAGATGTACTGCTGGCCATCGGGTGTCGATGCCACACCTTGCGCATCGAGCCGGGGCGACGAGTACATGACCCCCTTGAACTTGAAGGTGAACCCACCATCGAGGTAGTCCACTTTCACTCGCTGGGGTGCGGTCTTTGTACCGACCAGCATGCCGCCTGTGACTTGCCGCTTTTCGGTCAGCGTGCATGTCGTTGAAAAATTTCCGCTTGAAGCCGGCCCGGCCTGAACGGCACCACACAACAGAGTTGGCACCAATATAGACAGCGCTTTCATCGAGGCAGCATTCGGTTTGAGCATTGCGAAACTCCTTTGACGCTCAATGGTTGGGTTGGACACCGCCTAACTCAAGCGGCGAATCTACTTTGAACGATGCGCGTTGTCGACCGGAGTTGCTGTCGACGCAATTGGTTCATCGATGAAGGTATGCAGCCTTCGGATACTCGGCGTTCCGTATCCGACATACGGACAAATCGTCCCAGAGCGCCAAAGAAATCCGTCGGTATATTCGCCTCGTCAGACAAAGCTGAGCGGCAAGACACAATGAAGAGAATGACATCGAAGCTTGTGAAGCATTCTGCGGTATTGGTACAGACGCTTGGCCTTTGCAGTCCAGCATTTGCCGAGACCTATCTTTATCCCGACTACGGCGACCTCTTCACCTTTGATCCGAAATACACCGCGATCTCCGTCGGCAAAGGCCCTGGGGTCGTCAGTTTCAGTTCGGACGTCAAGTTCACCGACTTCGGATACCGTCACTTCAACACGCTGATTGCTGGTGATTCGCGCTCGAGCAGTCCAACGAATCTTGAATTCAGGGGGTTCAGCTTTCAGGACATTCTTTCCGGAGGCACTGGCGCGGTGAACGTCAACTTGACGGTCGGTTCACTTGAACTGAACCAGGTCAACGTCGACTTGAATCGGGTCAAGCTTTTCTTTGGGGCACCGGACAGCACGCTCTCGATGAGAAACTCCACTCTGACCTCCACGACGGCGGGGGTGAGGCTGGTCCACGATGCAACAGGGCGTTTTACGATCAATGCGCTTGAAGGAGACAACCTCATTTATGGAGGCGCTGGCAGCACGATCTATCAGCCCGTGACCCTGACCGTCGGGCGCGGTGCAAGCCTGACTCTTCAGAATTTCAACGCGGGAACCGCTCTCCCATTCGCAGACAGCAATCTTCGCTTTGCGGGAAGGAACTCCCAGATCGACGTGGATGGGGGCCGGCTGATTCTCGATTACACAAGGCTCTTTGCGGAGCACACGATTGCGACATTTCGCAATGGCGCATCGCTGGAGGTCACCGGCTCTGAATGGTCAGGCGGAACCTTCAGCAAGTTGGATTTCCGGACCGGAAGCCGTCTGAAGTTGGACCACATCACCGAGGTGAACACCGACCAGCTGATCATCCGCGATGCGTTCACCGCGAATTTCGAGGGCAACACAAAACTGAATGTTCAAGCGGCCAACTTTTTCGGGACCAGCGAATTCATTGGTCCTCAATTAGTTCCTGGCAATTATCAGCCCAGCGTGCTCAACATCAATGAGCTGTTCATTGCGAGCGGATCGCACCGGATCGTCGACATGACGGCGGTCAACGCCGACAACACGCTGATCTTCAAGGGTGCAACGCTGGCACTCGAGAACACCAAGATGAACTCTCACGTGATCGACCTCAGAGGCGGGCGGCTCGAGGTCGGAAAGGATTCGAACCTGGTCGTCTACACGTGGCCCTATGTCAACGGCAATGCGGTCGCTCGATTGGTGTCAAGTGATGTCGGCTCCGAACTTCGTGTCAATGCAGGCGGCATCGTCTTCTTCAAACCCAAGGCCTGGCTTGAACTGAAGGATGCGTCGAACCTGATGACCGTCAATGATGGAATCATCGAGATCGAAGGTGGGCTCACAGGGTACGGGGCCGTTCAAGGCAGCGGCGGATTGGGGATCAAGACGGGCGCCTACCTTCAGCCGCAAGATGGTCGAACGATTCATGTCGACAATACGCTGAGCCTTCAGACGGACTCGCGTGTGGTCGTGACCCTGCCCGCAAACGGAACGCTGCCTACCCAGGCTGCAGTGACTTACGGTGCCCGACCTGTCACCTTCGACGGCAAACCGATCATCGAGGTGCGAGGCACGGGCAGCCTGTCTGCCACGACCCTGGACGGGCAGGCGATTCCGGTGATTGCTGCGCAAGCCCGCGGCGTGACCGGCACGATTCAAACCAACGGCCTGACACCCACCGTGCAGGCGGTCAACATGCCAGCGCTCATCAAGTATTCGGTGGCCGATACCGGCACCAACGGCAAACCTGATGTGACGCTGATCATGGACCGCTTGCCGGTCGATGACATCAAACGCAACCCCGCACTCACCAGCCGAAACCGGCAGGGTATGGCCAATCTGGTCGTGGCTGCGGCCGCCAGTTCGCCCGCGGTCAATCAGGCGCTCAATACCGTCACCAACGAACAACTGGCCGGCACCTCCGCATCCGGTTCAGGCGGATCGACCGCAGTCCTCGCAGCTGGCTCGCGCGGCTACTTCGATCAGCTCCATGCCGAGCCCTACTCCTCGTTCATCACGACCAATCTGGAACTGACCGCCAATATCCGCAATCAGGTCTTCACAAGGGCCATGGACACCGACCCCAGCGGCAAACGGGTCTGGGGCGATTTCGGCGAATCCCGTGGCCATATTGACGGCAGCAACGACCTGGGCAGCTTCAAGTATTCGCTCTCGAACCTGAGCTTCGGCAAGGACCTGGGCACCTGGCTGGGTGGCGCATGGGGCGGGTATTTCACCTATGCCCAGGCACGCATGAATGAACACGACATCGCAAGCCAGAGCCTGTCGGGCCAGAACGCAAGCGGCGGCCTGTATGCGCAGTGGCGCCAGCCCGGATGGGAGACCCGTGTGCTGATGAGCTATGGCTATGGCCGTCACAGTTCAACCCGCACGTACAGTCATGATGGACTGAGCGAAAACTTCACGGCCAACTTCAACAGCCATACGCTGCAGGCCGGGTTTCGCACCAGCTTTGACTGGATCGATCAGAAGGGCTTTGAGCTGCGCCCGGAGATCGGTGGATCGATCACCCGGTATCGACAGGAAGGATTCTCTGAACAGGGCAATCCGGCCTTTGGCCTGAGCGTGGCCAGCCAGGACGCCGCCGCCTACATCGTGCATGCAGGGCTGAATGCGCGCATGCCACGCATCAGCGCCGATGTGCCGGTGCGCCCTGTTGCGTTCGCTCGCATCGAGCGGGACTTCGCCTCCAACAGCGAGCACAGCGTGATCGCGGGTCTGCAGTCGAACCCGGGCACCACCGCAACCTTTTACGGCCAGGGCCGCGGGCCGACCACGGCCACGCTGGGCATCGGCCTGATGAGCGAAGACCTCGGCCGCTGGCAAGTCAGCGGCGGACTCGTAGCTGCCCGCCACACCAACGGATCGGAATGGGGCGCAGGGTTTAGGGTGTCCTACTTCTGGTAGAGACCGACTCCATGCGTCAATGGTTGAGTTCGTAGACAAGCATCTCCACCCACTCGCGCAACGCCGTCTGCCAGCGCAGCAGGCTGTGGGCCAGCGAGTATTCGGTGAGTGGGGTGGAGGCGCCTGTCCGAAAATCCACCGGGTAAGGCGTGACCTGGCAACTGACGGTTTCGAACTCGGTCATCGAACGCGGCATCTGCCAGGCCGAGGTCACCAGCAGCCACGGCTCCTGGCAGCGATCGCCCAGCAGTTTGGCCACGTGTTGAGCCTGTTCGCGGGTGTTGCGTGCGCCATCGTCCAGACGCACCTTGGACATATTCAGGCCTTGCTGCTGAAAGAAGGCCCGGGCCTGCTCTGATTCGCTCACCTGGGCGGTGGACTGCCCAACATCCAGGCCAGCGAATACCAGTTCCAGCCTGGGAGATTGGCGCAACAGGCCAACTGGCACGGTCATACGTTCAGCCGTCTCGCTCAATGGCACCTGACCATGGGCCTTGAAGCTGTCGGGTAGTTCCGCTCCATCGCCCAGCACGATGATGCCGACTTGCCGATTGACCACTTCAGCGGTCGGTACCGGATAGAGATTTTCCATGGGACGCAGCAAGGCGTCTGGAAGGGCGCGAAATCCCAGCAAGGCCAGCACCACCAGCCCGCTCCACAGCATCCACACAGAGGCCTTGCGCCAGCGTCCAAGGATCAGCAAGGCGATGAGCCACCACAGCGCCAGCCAGGACATCGGCTGTGAGACCACAGCCAGTACAGGAGGGGAGGCAGACATGCGCGCGCTTCGGTTCGATTCAATCAAGCGAAGATAACCGAGCCAGAGGGCGCATGCCCGCGGCGTACCCGCGAACGCGGTTAGGATCTTGCTCCTGAGAAACTCAATTGGAAGGCAACACCATGCAAGGAACGCCTTGGCGCACAAGCCTGCGAGCAGCTTCGATCCTTGCGGCAGGGTTGCTGACTGGATCCGTTGCAGTCGCTGCACCAGGCTTCACGCAGCGCCTGGAGCTTCAGGGCTACGCCTTCGAGGTCTCCGAGCAGGCTGACGGGTCGACGAACCAGTTGACGATCGTGCCGCACGGTTTGAGCCAGCAGCGCGGACCAACGATTGTGAAGATCGATGGCCAGGTGACCGGCGCAGAGATTGCCGACCTGGATGCAAACGGCTTTCCTGAACTCTATGTCTATGTGAGTACGTCAGAGAGCGGTCGCTCCGGTCGTCTCGTTGGCTATGCGGTGAACCGGGGCAAGAGCATGACCGAAATCTACCTGCCCCCGGTCTCAGATAATGCCAAGCTTCGGCAAGGCTATCGGGGTCAGGATGAGTTCGCAGTGGTCGAGGGCACCTTCGTGCAGCGGTTCCCGATTTTCCGAGCCGGAGATTCGAAACCAAGCGGAAAGACCCGACAGCTCCAGTACAAGCTCAGGCAAGGTGAAGCGGGTTGGATCCTCAGACTTGATCGAACGATCGAGTACTGATTGCGATTGGAGGAGTGAGCCACCTCGGATATCGGGGAGGCTGCTTTGCTTGAGTGCAACGATGGTGCCGATGAGAGGAGTCGAACCCCCGACCTTCGCATTACGAATGCGCTGCTCTACCAACTGAGCTACATCGGCATCTGCGCGCGCGCAGACAAGCCGAAAATTCTATCATGGGGTTATCGGACTGAGCGGGGCTGCACCGGCTGAACTGCTGCTTTCAGCAGGCAGGTCTGAGCCGTTTATCGGGTCGAGCGTGTCGAGAAAAGACCTGACGGTCGGATACATCAAACGCAGCCGAAGCTCGCGCTTGAGCCTGGTATTCGACAGCCGTCTCGATTCCGACATGAAACTCCACAGCATCGGAGAGACCGCCTGCTTGAGTGCTTCGCGCGGCAGCCGATCTGGCCGCGGCAGGTGATGCGCATCGGCGACTGCATCGAAGTACTCACCCATCTTCATGTCGCTGTCGTCGACCGCATGCATCACACGTTGTGCACGCCCGCGCCAGAGTGCGGCAAATGCGATCCGGGCCAGATCGTCGGCATGAATGTGATTGGTGTAGACGTCATCCGGTTCGACCAATGCAGGTGTGCCTCGTTGCAGCCGTTCGATCGGCAGTCGGTCGCCGGCATAGATGCCCGGGACCCGCAGGATCGTGGCCCGGATCGAGCCTCGCGCTGTGGCGGCCCGCAGGCGCTGCTCGGCTGCGACCCTGCGAATGGCGCGGTCGTTTCGCGGTGCTGGCGTGCGTGTCTCGTCGATCCATTGCCCCGCGCAGTCGCCATAGACGCCGCTGGTACTCAGATAGACCCAGACCGGCGAATCGGCCATTGCGGCCAGTGCGCGGCGGGTCCTCGGATCGTCAATGCCCGAAGCTGCAGGCGGTGCGCTGTGCAGCACGCGAGCGCGCAGGCTGTTGAGTCGGCGCAGCGCCTTGCGGTCATCCAGATCGATCTGCAGCGGCAGCGCGCCCGCCTGCCTGACCTCAGCCATCGCCTCGGCGCGGCGCACGACACCGAACAGTCGCAGCCGCTCGCCGAAAAGCCGTGCGAATCGAAGGCCCACATCACCGCAGCCTAGAACGACGACGCGCGGTCGTCGAAAACGCCGGGGCAGGGCGCGCGCTCCGGGTAGGCGATAATCCACAGATCCCATCTTTTTCATCGGGCGATTCTACGAGATGAGCTTCAAGGTCACTGTTCTGCCCAGCGGGCGCCAGTTCGAGGTGGAGCCGCAGGAGACTCTGCTTGATGCCGGCTTGCGCCATGGCGTGGTCCTGCCCTACGGCTGCAAGAACGGCGCCTGTGGCTCGTGCCGGGTGAAGGTGCTCGAGGGCGACATCGAGCAGGGCGCCCACCAGCCGCAGGCCCTGCGGGGTGAGGATGCCCGCGCCGGGCACGCGCTGCTGTGCTGCGCGACCGCCCACAGCGACCTGACCCTCGAAGCCCGGGTGATCGCTGCGGCGGGCGACATTCCGATTCGCAAGATGCCCTGCCGGGTGGCCGACATCGAGCGGCTCGCACCCGATGTGGCCCGACTGCGTCTGCAGCTGCCAGCCAATGAGCGCCTTCAGTATCTCGCGGGTCAGTACATCGAGCTGATTCTCAAGGACGGTACCCGTCGCAGCTATTCGATGGCCGGTGCGCCCCAGACCGCCGAGCAGCTCGAGCTGCACATCCGGCACATGCCCGGTGGGCGATTCACCGATGCGCTGTTCGGTGCGACCGAGCCGGCCGTCAAGGAGCGAGACATCCTGCGTTTCGAGGGGCCGATGGGGACCTTCTTTTTGCGCGAGGACAGCACCCGTCCTATCATCATGCTGGCCAGCGGAACGGGCTTCGCGCCGATCAAGGCCATCATCGAGCACATGCAGCTGAAGTCGATCTCGCGGCCGGTCACCCTCTATTGGGGCGGGCGGCGCCCGCAGGATCTGTATGAAGACGCCCTGTGTCGACAGTGGGCGAATGAATCGGCCCAATTCAGGTACATCCCGGTGGTGTCTGACGCCTTGCCCGAGGATGCCTGGACCGGTCGAACCGGCTTCGTACACCGCGCGGTGATGGCCGATTTCCCGGATCTCTCGGGTGTTCAGGTCTATGCCTGCGGTGCGCCGATCGTGGTGGATTCGGCGCGCATCGAATTCACATCGGCCTGCGGGCTTCCGGCTGACGAATTCTTTGCCGATTCATTCACATCGGCGGCTGACTCGGCCGTGGCTTAGTCGTCCTCGCCGAGATAAGCGCGCCTCACCCGCGGATCGATCAGCAGGCTCGGTGCGTCGCCATGCATCGTGATCTCGCCGGACTCCATCACATAGGCGCGGTGAGCTGTTTGAAGCGCAAGCTGAGCGTTTTGTTCGACCAGCAGGATGGTCGTGCCTGTCCGCGAGACGGATCGGATGACTTCGAAAATCGACTTCACCATGAGCGGCGACAAACCCATGCTCGGCTCGTCGAGCAACAGGAGCTTCGGCCGGCTCATCAGTGCACGCGCCATCGCCAGCATCTGCTGCTCGCCCCCGGACAAGGTCCCGGCCAGTTGCGTCAGCCGCTCGCGCAATCGGGGAAAGGTCTGCAGCATCTGCTCGATATCGGCCTGAACCACGCTCGAATCGTTTCGAGTGAAGGCACCCATCATCAGATTCTCGTGCACGGTCATACGGGCAAACAGGCTGCGGCCTTCGGGCACCATCGCCATGCCGAGCCTGACGCGCTGATGCGCGGCCATTCCGGTTAGTGATTGGCCCTCGCATTCGATCTCGCCCGCGGCCACGGCGAGGCCACCAGTGATGGCCTTCAGGGTGGTCGTCTTGCCGGCGCCATTGGCGCCAATCAGTGCGACCACTTCGCCTGACAAGATCTTGAGGTCGATGCCGCGAACCGCCCGGATGCCGCCATAGGAGACCTCAAGCCCTCGGACTGACAGCATCGTCTGCGGGCTCGTATGGGCTTTGGCCTTGGCGTCAGGCATGACCCGCGCCCAGGTAGGCTTCGATCACCATCGGGTCGCGTCGAATGGCGTGCGGCTCGCCCTCTGCAATCAGCCTGCCGTGGTCCAGCACACTGACCCGGTTGCACACATCCATCACCAGCTTCACATCGTGTTCGATCAGCAGCAGGGTCACTCCACCGGATTGAATGCGCAGCAGCAGCTCGCGCAGCGCACGCTTTTCGGTGGCATTCATGCCGGCGGCCGGCTCGTCCAGTGCGAGCAGTCTGGGCTCGGTGGCCAGGGCACGGGCAATTTCCAGTCGCCGCTGGTCTCCGTAGGACAGGGTTCGCGCCGGGACGTCGGCCAAGCGTTCGAGGCCGACCTCATCGAGCAGGCGGCGCGCCTGCACACGGATCGCAGCCTCTTCACGCCGCTGGCTCGGTGTGCGCAGCATCGCCGCCCAGGCACCGCAACCGGTGCGGACATGGCGTCCGACCATGACATTTTCCAGCGCAGTCATGGCCCCGAACAGGCGGATGTTCTGGAAGGTGCGTGCGATCCCGGCTTGGGCGATCTGGTGTGCCGCTGCGGGCAGGTAGCTCGCGCCATCGAGCTCGAAGCGGCCCTCATCCGGTGCATACAGGCCGGTGATCAGGTTGAACAGTGTGGTCTTGCCGGCACCGTTCGGCCCGATCAGGCCATGCACATGGCCGCGCTCGATGGACAGACTGACGCCGGACAGCGCCTGCAGGCCGCCAAAGCGCTTCGAGACACTGGCAAGCGTGAGCAGGGCCGCAGGCTGCCTGCTTTCAGCCCGCGGTCCGAAGGGTACGGTAGCGCTCATCGCGGCGAGCGGGGCGCTTGACCACCCGGTGGCACGCCGTGCATGCGGCGGCCAGTGCTCGGGGCCGGCCAAAGCCCCTGGGGGCGATACAGCATGACCACAACCATTGCCGTGCCGAACAGCAGCATGCGCAGTGCCTCGGGTGCGATCAGTTCATGGCCGAACAGCCCCTGCTGGATCGGCCCGGCCACATGGCGCAGCGCTTCAGGCAGCCCCGCCAGCAGCAAGGCGCCCAGGATCACGCCCGGCACATGTCCCATGCCGCCCAGCACCACCATCGAGACGATGACCACAGACTCCATCAGGTTGAAGCTTTCGGGCGAGACGAAGCCCTGGAAAGCGGCAAACAGCGCGCCGGCCACCCCACCGAACGAAGCCCCAAGTGCGAAAGCGAGGAGCTTCACATCGCGGGTGTTGATGCCCATTGATTGCGCGGCCAGCTCGTCTTCGCGAATGGCCATCCAGGCCCGTCCCAGGCGCGAGTCCTGCAGGCGAACCGTCAGCACGATGATCGCGATCGCGATCGCCAGAAACAGGTAGTAGTAGAGGTAGACCGAGGGGATCTCGAAACCAGACCAGGTCTGAGTTCGGCCCAGATTGATGCCCCCCAGCCTGATTGGCTCGATATTGCCGATGCCTTGCGGGCCGTTGGTGACATTCAGAGGCGCATTGAGGTTGTTGAGAAAGATCCGAACAATTTCGCCAAAGCCCAGCGTGACGATCGCGAGGTAGTCGCCTCGCAAACGCAGGGTCGGCGCCCCCAGCGCGATGCCGAACAGTGCGGCCAGGCCCGCACCCAGTGGCAGGATCAGCCAGATCGAGTGGTGCAGCCCGTCCGGAAAGAGTGTCTGGATGAATTCGAAGTTGTCAGTCAGATGCGGCGAGGCCAGCAAGGCGTAGAGATAGGCACCGACTGCATAGAACGCGATGTAACCCAGATCCAGCAAACCTGCGTAGCCCACCACGATGTTGAGCCCCAGAGCCAGCATCACATACAGCAGCGCGAAGTCGATGATGCGCACCCAGGCATTGCCCTGGGTGCCCACCACGAAGGGCAGGATGGCCAGGGCCAGTGCAATGGCGACGATCGCCGCCGCGCGTAAAAAGCGTGGCCAGCGTTCAGGCACGGTCAGCGACTCGCTCACCCAACAAGCCGGATGGCCGAAAGATCAGCACCACGATCAGAACCAGAAAGGCAAAAATATCCTGATAGTGGCTGCCCAGGAAGCCGCCCGTGAGATCGCCGATGTACCCGGCTGCCAGGCTCTCGATGACGCCCAGCAGCAAGCCACCGAGGACTGCGCCGCCGAGGTTGCCGATGCCTCCCAGCACCGCTGCGGTGAAGGCCTTCAGCCCCGGGATGAAGCCCATGCTGAACTGGACGATGTTGTAGTTCAGGGCGATCAGTATGCCCGCGGTTGCGGCCAGTGCCGCCCCGATCGCGAAGGTGACTGCAATGACGCGGTTGGCATCGACGCCCATCAATTGCGCGATCTGTGGATGTTCGGCAGTTGCCCGCATGCTGCGGCCCAGCTTTGTGCGATTGACAAGCAGCAGCAGCCCGGCCATCAGGACGCCCGCAACGATCAGAATGAGCAGCTGTTTGGGGGCCAGCAGGGCACCCGCGATCGGGATCGGATCGGTCGGAAGCAGGTCGGGAAAGACAATCGGGTTGGGCTTCCAGACGATCATCGCCAGTGTCTGGATCACGATCGACAGCCCGATCGCGGTGATCAGCGGCGCAAGGCGGGGCGCATTTCGAAGCGGCCGATACGCGATGCGTTCAATGGTGAGTGCCAACAGGATACTGACCGGGATCGCTGCGAGCAGTGCGATCACTAACACCGCCGGACCCGGCAGTCCCGAGGAGGCCAGCAGGCCGACCACGGTGACCCCGACCATGGCGCCGACCATCAGCACATCACCATGGGCGAAGTTGATCAACTGCAAGATGCCGTAGACCATGGTGTAGCCCAGCGCAACCAGGGCATAGACGCTGCCCAGCACCAATCCGTTCAGAATCTGCTGCAGCAGGATGTCGAGGTGCATGGCCCGGAGCGCATCGTCGTCAATCGGCCAAGTGTACCGATATCAATGCGGGCATCTCGATGTCAAAAAAATCCCCGGACCAGATCCGGGGACAACCAGCCAGTTCTTGTTGAACGCAATCGGCCGGGGAGGAGGACAGCCACGAATAACGCTGCTTTTCAGCGCCATCGCATGGTCTGACTGTGCTCCCCGCGCGCTGATTCCAAAAGGGGGGGTCGCTGCAAGGCGACCCTTTCCAGACAGGCGGTTGAGTCAGCCCCGAATTAGCGGGTCGACAACACCCATTTCACCAGGGTGTTGGCTTCGTCTTCGCTGACCTGGGGGTTGGCGGGCATCGGGATCTGACCCCAGACGCCGACGCCGCCTTCGCGAACCTTCTTCGACAGTTTCGCCACCGCGTCCTTGTCGCTGACATATTTGGCGGCAATGTCCTTGTAGGACGGGCCGATCAGCTTCTTCTCGGCAGCGTGACAGGCCATGCAGTTCTTGCTTCGGGCGAGTTCGGTGCTGGCATTCGCAGTGGCAGCCAGGGTGAGGCCCAGACAGGAAAACGATAAAGCGAGCAGTGTGCGGGTCATGGTCTATTCGCTGTTGGATTCGGGGAGCGCAAGGCTGCTACCGGGCTTGGTTGCAGCGCGGCAAACCGCAGGAAACGCAGCCCGCCGTCGGTAGGTTGACGACGACCGCTTGGCCTCGCGCCTGGGCGCAAGGCCGCCGGATCATACAGGCTGGACCATTTCTCGAGGAAGTGGATTGCCATGCCGCTTTTGTGGATTGCCGTTGTGCTGGCGCTGGCCAAGTGGCTCGACATCGGGCCGGTGTCCAATTGGCCCTGGTGGGTGGTGCTGGCACCGGCTGCGGCGGCCGTTGTCTGGTTCGAATGGCTCGAGCAGGTGTTCGGGCGTGATCGCCGAAGTGTGGATGCGGACCGCATCGAGACCGCCCGAAAGGAGCGGCTTGCTCAGCAATTCGATCTGCGCAAGCCGCGCTGAATCAATCAGCCCGTGTGTGTGATGCTCAGTCTTCGAACAGGTCGGTGACTGCGCCCTTGCTGGCACTGGAGGCCAGGCGGGCGAACTTCGCCAGTACACCCCGGGTGTAACGGGGCTGCGGAGCCGTCCAGGCTGCACGGCGGCGAGCGATTTCAGCCTCGTCGACATTCAGATGCAGCAGCAACTGGTAGGCATCCACCGTGATGGAGTCGCCCTCCTTGACCAGCCCGATCAAGCCACCGACCGCGGCTTCAGGCGCGACATGGCCGACCACCATGCCCCAGGTCCCGCCTGAGAAGCGCCCGTCTGTGATCAGCGCCACCGACTCGCCCAGACCCGCGCCGATGATGGCCGAGGTGGGTGCGAGCATCTCGGGCATGCCCGGCGCGCCCTTGGGGCCGAGATAGCGCAGCACCAGCACATCGCCGGCATTGATCTGGTTGCCCATGATGGCGGCCATGGCGGACTGCTCGTCATCGAAGACGCGGGCAGGTCCGGTGATGACCGGGTTTTTCAGGCCGGTGATCTTGGCCACGGCGCCTTCAGGGGAGAGATTGCCCTTCAGAATCGCCAGATGTCCCTGCTTGTAGAGGGCCTGCTCAATCGGGAAGATCACCTGCTGATCGGCCCGAGGCGCCGACGGCACATTCGCCAGTTCTTCAGCCAGCGTGCGGCCGGTGATCGTCATGCAATCACCGTGCATGAGGCCTGCGTCGAGCAGGATCTTCATGACCTGCGGGATGCCGCCTGCGCGGTGCAGGTCGGTGGCGACATACTGGCCCGAGGGCTTGAGGTCGCAGATCACCGGTACGTTCTTGCGAATGCGTTCGAAGTCGTCGATCGTCCAGTCGATGCCGGCTGAATGCGCGATCGCGAGGTAGTGCAGCACGGCATTGGTCGATCCGCCGGTGGCCATGATCAGGGTGACTGCATTTTCGATCGACTTGCGGGTGACGATATCGCGCGGGCACAGATTCTTGCGCACCGCTTCGACCAGCACTTTCGCCGATTCACGCGCTGAGTCAGACTTTTCGGCATCCGGGTTGGCCATCGTCGAGGAGCCCAGCAGGCTCATGCCCAGCGCCTCGAACGAGGAAGACATGGTGTTGGCGGTGTACATGCCACCGCACGAGCCGGTTCCCGGCACCGCGTTGCGCTCGATGCCGTCGAAGTCTTCTTCGCTCATGCGGCCGCGCGAATATTCGCCGACGGCTTCGAAGATCGACACGATGGTCAGGTCCTTGCCCTTCCAGTTGCCGGGCTTGATGGTGCCGCCATACACATAGATCGCCGGCACATTGGCGCGCAGGATGCCCATCATGCCGCCCGGCATGTTTTTGTCGCAGCCGCCGAGCACCAGGACGCCGTCCATCCACTGGCCTTGTACAGCGGTCTCGATGCAGTCGCCAATCACTTCGCGCGAAATCAGCGAGTACTTCATGCCCTCGGTGCCCATCGACATGCCGTCAGAGATGGTCGGTGTGCCGAAAACCTGGGGATTGCCACCTGCGGCCTTGACCGCTTCGATGGCCGCATCGGCCAGAGGCTGCAGGCCGGAGTTGCACGGTGTGATCGTTGAATGGCCGTTGGCAATACCGATCATCGGGTTGGCGAAGTCGGTTTTCTTGTATCCCATCGCGTAGTACATCGAGCGATTGGGGGCGCGGGCAACGCCTTCTGTGATGTTGCGGGAGCGGCGGTTCGCGGTCATCGCGTGTCTCCGGTTGTGTCAGTCGGGAAGCTGCCGATCTTAAGTCCGGCGGTGTCGAACGCAAAATGAACGGATGTTCTAGATCGTCAGGCTGAGTTGGCGTGTCCTTCGATCGTGGGACAATCACCGGCTGATCGGCTCAATGTTCATCAGATTCAAGACTGTTTCCCGAGCGCACCCTGATGCTGACCCATCCCGGATTCGACCCCATCGCCCTGCAGATCGGCCCACTGGCGATTCGCTGGTACGGGCTCATGTACCTGCTTGCTTTTTTGGCTTTCTATCTGCTGGGCCGCTGGCGTGTTCGGCATTCCCATTTCGGGCCGCGCACCGGGCTCGCGCCCAAGGATGTCGAAGACCTGCTGTTTTACGGCGTGCTGGGGGTGGTACTTGGCGGCAGGCTCGGCTATGTGCTGTTCTACAAGGCGGGCTATTACCTGCAACATCCGCTCGAGGCCCTGGCGATCTGGCAGGGCGGTATGTCTTTTCATGGTGGTCTGATCGGTGTGCTGGTTGCCTGCGCGCTGTTTGCCCGGCGCCATCGCATGCGCTTTTTCGATCTGATGGATTTCGTCGCCCCGCTGGTGCCCTTGGGCCTGGCATTTGGCCGGCTGGGCAACTTCATCAATGGCGAGCTCTGGGGGCGGGCGACCGATCTGCCATGGGGAACGGTCTTTCCACAGTCCGGAACAAGCATCGCGCGTCATCCATCGCAGCTCTATCAGTTCGCCGGCGAAGGGCTGCTCCTGTTCATCATCGTCTGGCTCTATTCCAGCCGACCACGGCCGATCGGTCGGGTTTCCGGCATGTTTTTGCTCGGCTATGGCATCTTCCGGTTTCTGGCGGAATTCGCTCGCGAGCCGGATGCGTTCCTCGGCTACCTGGCGGGCGGCCTGACCATGGGGCAGTTGCTTTCGGTTCCGATGGTGATTTACGGTGCGTATCTGCTGCTTCGAAAAACACCAGTCAACTAGAACAAGGCGGCTGATTCAGTCCGCCGCATGAGGCCCCGTCGGGGTCAGGAGACGTCGTTGAACAGTTCAAGTCAAGCCCCGGCCGCGGGCGGCCACGGGGATGCGCTGTCATTCAAAGACCGGCAGGTGCTGGTGGTGGGTGGCTCGAGCGGAATCGGCAACGGCATTGCCCGGGCCTTTCTCGAGCGCGGTGCGCGGGTGACGGTCTGGGGCACGCGGGCCAGTGC
>Ga0114972_10001777_pt1 | contig 16109 bp, 9 predicted proteins | sample M_140807_EF_Meta_FD_87354 | JGI IMG/M metagenome (GOLD analysis project Ga0114972, IMG submission 87354) | Freshwater microbial communities from Lake Montjoie, Canada to study carbon cycling - M_140807_EF_MetaG | ecosystem: Environmental > Aquatic > Freshwater > Lake | place: Lake Montjoie... | reverse complement strand
TTGCTTCTTTATTTTCTGCCACCTTGGGGTATAGTAGAATTCCTTATGCTGCTGCTCAGGATAGATCCTTCTTTCCTTTTTTTAAAGAACTACATCCTAGATTACATTTTCCCCACCGCTCTTTATTAGTATTGGGAGGTATTGCCTTTGTATTTAGTTTATTATTCAGATTAAAAGAAGTTATTGATGGCATTTTAGCCATGCGTATATTAATTCAATTTATAGGACAGGCTTTTGGACTATTATTATTGTTTAAAAGAAAAGGAAAAGGTTTTTTCCCTTGGAAAATGCCCTTCTACCCCCTACCATTATTTTTAGCCATTATTATTTGGGTTGGTATCTTTTTTTCAACAGGTACAAAGATGATGCTAAGCGGACTTACCGTAATTAGTCTTGGACTCATTGCTTATTTTATTGCGAAGAAATTTAAATGGATTGGTTAGCTATTTACTCCTAGTACCTATCCCACTTATAAGTAGTCCAATAATAAGACCAAGAATGATTCCAATTTTTACATTCTTAATTAAATAACCGACGCCCAGTCCAATTACTAGTAAAGTAAAAATGCTCAGATTGCGTCTCATATTATTGAATTAATGTTTGGGCAGTGAAATAAGGTTGGCTAATAATTTATAAGCCCCGGGATTGCCTGCAGGTAATTGTCTAAATAATACTAAACTTAAATACACCATATTTCCTTTACCATAAGGGGCAATTAATAAACTTCCCGTAGAAGGGGTCTCCCCTTTATCATTCATGGAAAGGGGAGATTCAAAATGAGCATCTACATTCTCTGCCATATAAGTACTTCTTTCTTGAATCCAATGCTCAAAATCCGAAGCCTCAATTTTATTAGGAAAATTTAATACTGAATGTGTAGGTAATGTAAAATTAACAGGTGCATTTTCTTGAGTGACTCTTTTACCTGAATTCACCGTAAATGCATAAGGCCCCACTTTAACTTTACGAATACCTACTTGATTACTTTTTAAATATTGAACTATTAAATTACCTCCTTGTTCAATATAAGCATTCAGTATTTCATTTTGAGTAGTCAAAAAATCAAACATATTGTAAGCTCTAATACCCACCACGATGGCATCGAATGTTTTTAATTTATTTAATTCAATATCGCTTTCTTTTAATATTGTTACTTGATACCCAAGTTCAATAAGGGCCTCTGGCAACTTATCTCCTGCTCCATCGATATAACCTACTTTAGTACCTTTGATTTTAACATTTAGTTCTACCAATTTAGTAGTAGCAGGTGCGAAATAAGTAATGGTGGGAATATGATCATACTGAATGGTTCTTTTATATAATTGATCTATTGATGTGGGTAAATTTTGAGTCGCTAATTTTACTTCCACTTCTTGATGCACCGTACTACCTGTATGATTAATTTCTTGATAGCCTAGTTTTACAGGCTTACCTGCATTGAGCAATACCACTTCTTTATCGTATTTAGTTTCATGCAGGGGCACTACTACAATGGGTTGAAATACCTCTCCCTTGGTAGGGTCTACATATTTGTATTGTATAGGTATAGTAAATGAAAAAGATTGCCCTTCAATAAGTACCGAACAAATAGCTGTAAATACTGGATCGTTTTCAGCCTTACCAATAAGTATTTGGTCTTTCACTACAAACATACCTTCGGTTTTAGGTTCTACTAACCAATAAGGCTGTGAAATAGATTGGGTGGCAGCGACTTTAAAAGAATACTCCCAACTATTATTTTGATTATTCAAAACTGTTTTACCGAAAACAGAATCTTTACCAGGTAAAGTAACTTTTTCTAAGACAGTGCTTGCATTTGACCTTTGATTAAAAAAGAATTGAACTTGTAAGTTAGTACCTGGAAAAACTTCTTGTTGTTGTGAACTAGCTTCCATATAAATACCCGCAGCGTCTTTAATAATAGACTGTAGTTCAGCTAATTTATAATTTCTCCAAAGTGAATTAGGTAGCCCCGCAATTGATTTATATAAGTTCACCAAGGCTGGTACCGATTTAGCCGGATTTTCTATTTCATACTGCTTAATAATATTGTTTATAGCAATTTGAATACCTGGCGCTTGCAATCTATCCCAGTTTGTGTTCACCCCATCCATAATATCTGTCTTGGGAATATTACCGCCAGTGGTTTCAAAAAATTCAAAACTAGATCCTCTTCTTCTTGGCCTGCCCTCACCCTGGCTTTTATGCATCGTTCTTGCTTCTGCTCCAATTTCACCATAGCTTTTACCCACCGTTGCATTGTAACCACCTACTTCAATATTTAGTTGGATATTACTAGTGGTGTTCACCGTTCCAAAATTAAAAGTATTCCAAAGTATTCTTTTTGCTTTCCATGGCTTCACACCATATTTAAATTGTTCGGTAAATTTTGTGCTATCAGCAGCCGCTATATATGCTTCATTGGCAATAATGGCAGAGGCTGAATGATGACCATGGCCTGCTCTTGCATCTGGAGGGAAACGTGCAATTATAATATCAGGTTGAAATTTTCTAATCACCCAAACGGCGTCACTTAAAACTTCTTCATGATTCCAAATTGTTAAAGCTTCTTCAGAGGATTTACTAAAACCAAATTCATAGGCTCTAGAAAAATATTGTTCTGCCCCATCCTGTGCGCGAGCTGCTAATAACTCTTGTGTTCTAATTAAGCCCAGTTCTACTCCTTGCTCTTTGCCAATTAAATTTTGACCTCCATCCCCTCTAGTTAAACTTAAATAGGCCGTTCTATACATTCTTTCTTTAGTCAAATAAGGAAGAAAACTATTGTTTTCATCATCTGGATGCGCTGCTACATATAATACACTACCTACCACCCCCATTTTTTTAATTTGGGCATAAATTTCGGCACTGTTTTTTTGCGCATACAAAGATGCATTGAATAAAAAATATATTGAAATGAATAGAACTATTTTACGCATGATATTATTTTCCGTTAAAAAATACTGCATTGGCTAATATCATTTTTCCTGCTTCCCAGAAGTTTCTGAAAATAGGATCATCGGCCATATATACTAATTTACCAGCACCTATTTCTTTCACACCCATCACTACCCCTTCTTGCAAGGCGTTCTTTGCTTTAATACCAGCAAAGCCTGTCATATAACTGTCTTTTTTTAATAGCCCTACATTCCAAGCATCGTTATTAATTTCATAAGTAACCATATCTTGTTTTAAATCAAAGAAAATACCATTGGTTCCAAAACCAATGGGATGAGTGGCATCTAAGTATACTTTATAAATAGCGCCGGGTATAGAACTCTCTAAAGCATCTACTACTCTGTCTCCATATTTACTTGTTTTATTGATATCTGTTTTATCTGTCTTCGCAAGCTCTTTCATCTTAAAACCCCATTCTACATTAGCAGCTAATTGTTGTGCTGCAGATTCAAGGGCAATGAAGACGCCTCCTTTTCTTACAAAGGCTTGTAATTTATCAGCTATAGGTTTGCTATTTAAATCTCTATAGGCTCCTTCTGGCGCAATGATTACATCATACTTATTAATATCCATTCTGCTTAAGAAAGAATAATTCAATTGCGTAATAGGATAATTTAATTGTTGTTCAAAATAACTCCATACTTCTCCAGCTGCAAGTGCAGAAACATTATCGCCAGTAAACAAACCCACTTTAGGTGCATGGTTAATTATTTTGTCATTTGGCGAACCAAAATCAGCCCCCGACTCTACCCAACCAGAATTCACCGCTATAGCTTCTGATTGTAATTGATCACAAACTTGTTTAGTAGCCGAAGCCCAATTTTCTGAATTGCTTTTTTTTAAAATAATCAAAGTCCCTGCTTCCATTTTTTTACCATTCACTACAAAGGCTTTTTCAGCATACCTTACTTTAATATTTTTTTGCAAAAGATGTGCTAATACTCTGGATGATTTAAAGGAGTTATAAGGTATCACATACCCATATTCACTTGCTGCTACTTCTACCTTTGTTGCCGAAAAACCTGGCGTGATAGCTAATTTTTCTTTGCTCGCATATCCATGCACTCCATATGCATAAGGCAAAGACCAAGTGGTAATATCATAAGTATTAGAATCATTTACTTGTGTAATAGGCTCTAATAAAACTCGGGCAAGCACTCCATGCGCTTGTGCTGCATTGACTGCTAATGTGAAGCCTTCATTTACAAAATCGACCTCTTTTTTTGAAACATAATCATAGCCTTTGAAACTAGCACCTGAAACAAGTGTGCCATATTGAATATTGTTTTTTTGAAGTAAGCCCGCTAAAGCTTCCAAAGCGTTGGCATTAGGCGCTGTCATGACAAAAGTTTTATACTCTGAAATAGTACCAGCTCTACTATTATCGTAATACTTTTTAAAAGCAGATAATAAATTCTCTCTATTTTGAGAACTTATTTCAATGGTAGACAAACCCGTAGTATAATGATGTGTAGCTCTGGCTACTAAAGTAAGTGTGTCTAATGAATTATCGATGATACCCAATCCTGCACCAATCCCTCCTTGCTCATAAGTCATACCAATGGCTCCATTGTACATCGGGTAGGAATCTCCATAAGAAGGGTATAACATATCAAACCTTTCTTTAGTAAAAAACAACCAATTATTTTGATCAAAGTACTTGGCATTATTTTTACCCATTTTTATTTGAAATTCTTTTTGCCAACTCGTAATGGCATTATGAATGGGTTCTGAAGTAGGTGTGAAAAAATAAGGTTGGTTATAACTTTGCTCGTGAAAGTCAACTACTACTTGAGGATACCATTGTTGGTATAAAGCCACTCTTTGCTTGCTTTCAATTTGTGTTTGCCAAGCCCAATCACGGTTCAAATCAAAATTATAATGATTGGTTCTACCTGCAGGCCAAGGCTCCATATGCTCTCTTGCCTGAGGGTCTACATTCATCGAAGTGCCCACTGCATTATTATACCAATTGACATATCTATCTCTTCCATCAGGATTAATACATGGGTCAATCATTACTATGGTATTTTTCAACCACTCTTTTGTTTTAGCATTAGAAGGATCTACTAAAGCAAATAAAGTTAACATAGCCGCTTCAGAAGAAGCAGGCTCATTGCCATGCACATTATAATTTAACCAAACAATACCTGGTTGGTTTAAATCCTCCACGCTTCCGTCTACTAAACCATTATTATGTTTTCTGATTTTTTCTAACTGAGCTATATTTTCAGGAAGACCAATGGCAGCCACTAATAAATCTCGACCTTCATTGGTTTTGCCATAATTGATAATTTTAACTCTATCAGGCACTGCTTGTGCAATAGTATTAAAATAAGATACAATCTTATGATGTCTTGTAAATTGAGTACCTACTGTATAACCAAGATAAGAGGCTGGACTCGGAACTACCTGCGCTTGCATTGTGGATGCAAAACAAAGAAGAGAAATAAAGACTGCTTGGAATTTAAAAAATTTCATTTTTTTTATACTTAAATTTTATAGAATAAATAGGCTATTTACACCCACCTAAAAATAAGGAAGTTTGCGCTTAAAATGAGGGTATGAATGGATAGTTTTACACAAATGGTAGGCGCTATTTTGTTGAATACTAAATAATTAAGTAAATTACTAGCTCAATTGAATCCCTATGAAAAAAGCAATGCAAGCCCACCCTATTTCAAAATCAATAATACTGTTATTTGTCCTTCTTTTGACAGGCAAATTAATGGCACAACCTTTTTTAAAAGCGCATCCACAAATTAACCCCTATAAATATGAAGTGGTGAAAGAAAAATCATTTGACAATGGTGCTGTTACATCGGCACATCCACTGGCCAGTATGGTAGGTGCAGCTATGATGCAAGAAGGAGGCAATGCTTTTGATGCCGCTATTGCTACTCAACTAAGTTTAGCCGTCGTATTTCCAGGGGCCGGCAATATTGGTGGTGGAGGTTTTATGTTAGCTAGAAAAGTCAATGGAGAATTAATAGGTATTGATTACCGTGAAACAGCCCCTGCAAAAGCAAGTAGAGATATGTATTTAGACGCAGCAGGAAATCCTAATAGTGAAAAATCGACAAGTGGTAGTTCCGCTTCAGGTACTCCAGGAAGTATTGCAGGCATGATAAGTACACATGCTTATGCTAAATTACCTTTTGCAAAATTAATTGAACCCGCAATTGAGTTTGCTGAATTTGGATATGTGATTTCAGAAAAAGAAGCGATGGGTTTAAATGAAGACCGTGCAAATTTTTTAAAGTATAGTTCTGCACCAAGCGCCTTTACAGAAAAAAAAGTATGGAAAGCAGGTGACAAACTTATTCAATTAGAACTAGCGGCTACTTTGAAACGCATTCAAGCAAAAGGGTTAGCCGGTTTTTACGAGGGTGCGACTGCTGAGTATATTGTAAAAGAAATGCAACATAGTGGTGGCTATATTAGTATGGAGGATTTAAAAAACTATACACCTAAATTTAGAAAGCCTATAGAGTTTGATTATAGAGGCCATCATGTAATAAGTTTTGCCCCTCCTTCTAGTGGAGGTATCTTAATGGCACAAATGATGCAAATGATTGCCCCATTCAATGTAGAGAAAATGGGATTGAATACTCTTGCTTCTGTTAACTTAATGGTCGAGTCACAAAGAAGAGCCTATGCAGATCGAGCAGAACATATGGGTGATCCAGATTATTGGAAAGTACCTACAAAAACCTTAATTAGTAATAGTTATGCGAAAGCAAGAATGAGCGATTATAAAGAAGGGGTGGCTGGAAGCAGTAAAATTATTGTAGCTGGCGAGGCACATGAAAGTGAGCAAACCACCCATTTTAGTGTAATTGATAAAGAAGGAAATATGGTGGCCATTACCACTACTTTAAATGATACTTATGGTAATAAAACTATTGTAGCGGGTGCAGGCTTTTTATTAAACAATGAAATGGACGACTTCAGTGTAAAACCAGGTGTTCCTAATATGTATGGAGCCTTGGGTGGAGAAGCCAATTCTATTCAACCAGGTAAAAGAATGTTAAGTTCTATGACACCTACCCTTGTCACTGTTAAAGGCAAACCTTACATTAGTATTGGAACACCAGGGGGTACTACTATTCCCAACCAAGTATATGAAGGACTGGTGAATATTATAGACCATAAATTAACCATCAAAGAAGCTATTGATGCCACAAGATTCCATCACCAATGGATGCCAGATCTAATAGCTTTAGAAGCTGACTTTCCTGAAGATATTGAGAACGGCCTAAAAAATATGGGCTATAAAACCATTAGAAGAGGCCATTTTGGAAAAATGGATGGTATTCTTATTTCAAGCGATGGAAAAAAAATGGCAGCCGGAGATAAAAGAGGTGATGATAGTGTAGCTGGCTATTAATTTTTGTATTTTTACAAAAACCCCCATCATTGCTAAATAAGAAATTTACACTACTTAGAATTATTGCCGCAGCGGTAGTAGGTATATTCTTATTTACCTATCTGTTATTCTTATTGCCTTGGGTTCAAAACACAGTAGCACATCGTATTGCCTATTCTTTTAGCAAAACTATTGGCGCGCCCGTTGAATTAGGTCAAGTGCGTTTTTCCCTGTTCGATAAATTAGATGTTCAACATATACTTATTAGAGATGAAAATAAAGATACCCTTCTTTATACCGAATCTTTAAAACTAAGGTTAAGCGATTTATACTTTACCCATAATATACCTATTATTAAATACATTGGTTTAGCGAATACCAAATTGTATTTGCATCGAAAAACAGAGAAATGGAATTATCAATTTATTCTAGATAAATTCAAAAAAACAACGGACAGTAATCAAAAATCTAATGAATTTGATTTAAAAAAAATAGACATATCTAATTTTCAATTTATTAGCGATGATAAATGGCTGGGTAATAAAACAATCGTTTCCTCCTATAATTTATTGGTTAATATAAAATCAATTAAAGGAAAGAATATTAATATTGATCAAATTATTGCCAATAAGCCTTATTTTCTTTTACAAAACACAGAGGGCTTAGATCCTAGAAAACCTGTCACAAAAATCATAAAAAGAAAAAAAAGTGAACTCTATTTTAATAATGGTCATCTTCAAATTTTTGCAAATGAAATACAGCTCATCAATGGAAAAATGTGGATAGAAAATGGATTGAAGCCACCTATTTCAAATTTTGATATCGACCACATTAGAATGAAGGATATCAATGCCAATATTCGTAAAGTAAGTATTATAGAAGACACCATTAAAGCCACTGTTAACTTACGTGTAAAAGAGCAGTCGGGTTTTGAAATAAAAAAACTAAGTACACAGTTTAAAATGACTCCTGAAATAATGGAGTTTAATAAACTTTTATTAAAAACTAATAATAGTAGCATAGGTAGTTATTTCGCCATGCAGTACAAGGATCTAGCCAATGATTTTCCTTCTTACATTGATAAGGTAACAATGAAGGCGCATTTGGTGAATGCTAGTATTGCATTTAAAGATATTGCCTATTTTGCCCCTGCCCTTCAAAACATAGATCAAAAAATTAATACCAGTTTTCATTTTTCAGGCACTGTAGCCAATTTTGAAACAAAAGACTTTAAAGCTGCCTATAAGCAGTCTTCACTTAGTGGAAACTTATCAATGAAGGGCATTCCTGATATGCGTAATACAGAAATTAAATTTACGAATGTATTGGCTAGTGCGAACTACAAAGATATTTTAAATTGTGTTCCCGCATTACGTGCCGCTACAGAGTTAAATGTAAATAGCCTAGGAGAAATGAACTTTAAAGGTGAATTCAATGGCAGTCTATACGACTTTGTTACAAAGGGTCAGATTACTACAGAACTAGGTTTAGCTAAAACAGAAATACGATTACAATTTCCAGCAAAAAAGGAGCCTAGTTATGAAGGTTTACTTGAAACCAATCGTTTTAACATAGGCAAGCTTTTGAATAACGATTTAATAGGGCTAGTGAATTTTAAAGGAAGTGTTGCTGGTAGTTCTTTTAAGTTAGAAAATGTTAAAACCAATATACAAGGAAATATTGATTCAATTGAAGTTAATAAATACATATATACACATATAAGCACGAAAGGTATTTTACAAAAAAAGGCATTTAATGGTTTCATTAATATTAATGATGATAACGTCAATTTTACTAGTAAGGTTAATCTTGACTTTAATCAACAAAGGCCAAAAATTGTTGCCGTTAGTGACTTATACAATGCCAATTTAAAAGCCTTACATATTTCAAAAAATGATATACAACTATCTGGCAAACTAGACCTCAATTTTGAAGGAGATAATATTGATAACTTCATTGGATATGCTAAATTTTATAAAGGAAATTTAAAAGGCGAATCCAGCAATTTAGATTTTGATTCCTTAACGCTAGCTTCAAGTATTCAAAATGGAATTAAAAAAATAACAGTATCGAGCGAAGATATCAAGGCCTCCATAACAGGTAAATTTAATATTTTAAACTTACCAGCAAGTGTGCAATACTTTATGCAGCGCTACTATCCTACTTATATTAATGCCCCTAAGAATAGACCCACCAATCAGGACTTTACCATTCAAATTAAAACAAATTATTTCGAACCTTATTTGAGGTTATTTAAAAAAGAAATATCAGGATTTAATAATTTATCATTGGAGGGTAGCTTAAATTCTGCTAAACAAAATATTAGCCTAGTAGCAAGTATACCATTGGCTAGTTGGGATAGTTATTTAATTAAAAATGGTAAAATTAACGGCACAGGTACCAAGGATTCAGTCTACGTCAATATTATAGCAGCTGCCATTAATATAAGTGATAGTACCCAATTTTTACAACCCAATATTAGTGTGCATAGCAGTAATGACCGATCTAAGATTTCTGTTTTTGCTTTAAGTAAGTCGGCATTAGAAGAAATTTCACTCAAGGGTATGATACAAACCTATAATGATGGGATTTCTATTCAATGCCAACCCTCTTATTTCATTTTAAATCAGAAAAAATGGAATATCAATAATTTAGGTAGCCTTGTTTTAAGGAAAAATAATATTAATGCTTCTAATTTAACCATTACACAAGGCATACAAGAATTTATATTTTCTAATGCTACCAATACTAAAAATGCCTTACAACTTGAACTTAAAAATATTATATTAGGTGATTTTACAAAAGTATTTTTTAGCTATCCAAAATTAGAAGGCATCACCAATGGTAAAATTCAATTAAAAAATATATTAAATGACTTTGAATTGGATGCCAATTTACAACTAGCACAATTTAGATTTAATAATGATTCTATTGGACTTGCCAATTTGCAATTGGGTTACCAATATTCAACTGGAAGCGTTCCTTTTAATTTGAACTGTCCGAATACCGAATATAATTTAGACGCTATAGGAAGCTATAATATAAAAAACGATACAAGCCCCTTAGATGCCATGTTATATTTGCGCAACAGTAAATTTAGCTTGGTAGAACAATTTATTGGTGGTGTACTCACGCATTTAGAGGGAAAAGCGAATGGTACCATTCATTTTGGAGGTAGAATTGAAAACCCCTACTTACTCGGTTCTGCAAGCTTAGATAAAGCATCGTTCATTGTAGACTATACCAAAGTGAGGTATTTTATAGATAGCAGTATGATTCATTTCAATAATGAAGGAATTGACTTTGGAACAGTTGGAATAAGAGATAGTAAAAATAGAAAGGCTGTATTCAAAGGTAAAATATTGAATCAAGGCTTTAAGCATTTGGTATATGATATGGATATGTCTAGCCCTAAAATAGAATTATTAAATACCAATGCCTTAGACAATGCTAATTTTTATGGACAGGCTGTAGGAAAAGCAAGTATGACTATTAAAGGGCCTGAAGAAAATATAAAGATGTTTATAAATGCAGACGTAAATGATAGTGCCCATATTTACTTACCTAATTCAACTAGTAAGGAAAGTGGAAAATCGGATTATATCGTCTTTAAAAAATATGGCAAAACCATTAAAAAGAACGCAGATATACCTGCCTATAATTTAGTAGTTGACCTTGAAGTGACTGCCAATAATAAAACTAAGATTGACCTTATTATGGATGAGCTTACGGGGGATGTTATTAAAGCCGTGGGTAATGGGCGATTAAAAATTAGAGCTGGGAATATTGAACCCTTAACCATAAGAGGTAAATACAATATAGAGTCTGGGAAATATGATTTCAATTTTCAATCCTTTATCAAAAAACCTTTTGACTTAATCCCAGAAGCTGGTAATTTTATTGAATGGACTGGCGACCCTTACGAGGCCGATTTACACATTGATGCTAGGTATACTGCTGAGCGAATTAGTTTAAACGAACTAGTAGGTACTGGTAACTTTAGTAATGCAGTAAGAACCTACCGTGGCGGAGTGTATGTCATAGCAGGGCTTAGAAACAAACTATCGAAACCCGATATAAAGTTTAGCCTGGCCTTCCCTCCTGGTAACCCCATTAGCACGGACAATGAGTTTACTCAATTTATATCAAGATTAGAAAGAGATGACAATGAAATTTTGAAACAGGTTTCTTTTTTAATTGTATTTAATTCCTTTGCCCCAGTAAGTTTTAGTAATAGTAATAATAGCAATGCCTATACGGTCACCACCATTGGTATTAATACAATCTCCAATTTATTAACCAAGGAAATTAATAAATCTGTTACCAATATTTTAAACAAGGTAACTGGAGATAGAAATTTAAGGTTTGATATTGGCTCCTCTGTTTACAACAGTGCAAATTTAATTGACCCTTCAGGCACTGGCTTAGCCATTAATGCCAATAAAATAGATAGACAAAGAGTCAATTTAAAATTAGGCAGAAGTTTTTTAAATGATAATATTATTGTGAATGTGGGTGGCGATTTAGATTTTAATGTACGAAATACCACCAGCATTCAAAATGGAACCTTCCAATGGTTGCCCGATTTAAATATTGAATTTATCTTAACTAGAGATCGCAAGTTACGCGCCATTATATTTAATAGAAATAGCTTAGATATAACAGGAAGCAGTTTGGGTAGAAGAAATAGACAAGGTTTGAGTATTTCTTATCGTAAAGATTTTGACAGTCTTTTCTAAGCTCCTTTATTTTTTAGGCTTTAAAATGCTAGCTGGAATAAGCTTACAGCCTTTTAACCTGTATACATAAAAATTTCTGAGTAGCACTCCCTTGTTCATATAAGGTATGGTATCGGGCTTTTCAATACTTGTAAAGTATGTACCATATAATTCTAAAGGGTTAGCAGGTAAATTAGAAGGCACTATACAATAAGCATCTTCCCCTATTTTCATTCCCTCTTGACTTTCATTTAACCAAGCAAATTTATGAACATCCTCTAAGGCTCCTATGGCAATGACCCTTGTATTCACTTTAGGTGCTGTATAAAATAATAAATGTCCTGCGGGAAACCATTTATGCACTACAATAGGTGCTTGCTTAGACATCCTGCCTTCTACTTGATCCTTCTCCACTATCCCCTTGAACAAGTCACTAAAATGAGCCCAGCCCGTTAGATCGTTTATAGGATTATACTCCCCTAGATTTTCTAGCTTTTCAGATCCTAATTGTATAGGATAAAATTGTACAATACCCACAAAACCTATTACAAGTAATATCATAAAGCCAATCGCAAATTTCAGCAGCACAGGAATTAACTTACGAGAATAGGAAGCGAAGTAAACGCCGGCAATTAAAAATAAAGGTATAAAGGCGGGGCCTGTCCAATGTGGAAGTGTAGCATTAAATAAAGAGACCCCCCAAAAAATAAAAATTAAAGGAAGGCTTAACCAAAGTAGTAAATTGATGGCTTTTGCAGATTTTGCTTGAAACTTTACTTTTTTAACACGCAGTAAAGCAATGAATACTGCTATATACACCAATGGATTTTGGTAGAAAAATTCCCCTCCCAACTCTGTGATAAAATTAGAAAAAGAAATACCCGTATGCATCACTCTTTTAGAGTGAAAACGATAAGTAATAAAATCGTTTTGAAAATTCCAATATACAATGGGAACAATGCATAATAAAGTAACTAGTATAGCTATATAGCCATTCCTTTCTTTTAAATTTTCTACCTGATTAAAAATAATATATAAGCCAAAGCCCACCCATAAGTAAAGTCCATGTACTTTACTTAAAGTTGCCAGCCCAATAAACAAGCCCAATAAAACCCAACCGAATAAAGTAAATACATGTGGTTTAATCACGAAATTCAACATCACATAAATACTTAAGGTAAAAAACAATAATTGAGGACTATCGGGCATTACAAATAAACCTGCAATAACACTGGTATAAATAGATAAAGTATATAACAAGGCAGCGATCCAGCCTGCCTTTTCATTTTTCAATAAAGTACCTGATTCAAAAATAACAATGGTAGCTAGTGCAGCGCAAACAATACTTCCCAAGCGCATACTTAGATCCGATAACCAATTTAAATTGAAAGTGAAAATTCGAATTAGCCAACCTACCATCGGAGGATGATCAAAATGATTCCAATCCGGTTGCAATGCATAGGTATAATAATACACTTCATCATTTCCTAATTCGAGAAAAAAGGAAAGTAGAATTTTAGCAAAAACTGAAATTCCAATAAGCCACCAAAGTTTTTTCTGATAATTAATTGTGCTTGGGGGCATAAATTATTTTTTGTATGCAATAGAATACTAATTCGCAATATACTATGACCCAATAAATGTAAGAAAACTTATTGAATAGCGCTCGCCTTGGCTATAAACCATTCAGTTGCAAGTGCATAGCCACTTAAACCAAGGCCTACAATAGAACCCACCGATTTAGCAGAAACATGAGATATTTTTCTAAAATCCTCTCTAGCATGAACATTACTAATATGGACTTCTATCACCGGTGTTTTAATGGCGGCCACTGCATCCCCAATAGCGATGGATGTATGCGTATAAGCTGCAGGATTTAAAATAATACCTACCTTATTAAATCCATGAGCTTGAATGGCTTCTACGATCTCCCCTTCTATATTAGATTGAAAATAAGTGAAGTTTACTGTAGGGAAGTCCTTCTTTAATTGTTCTAAAAAATCTTCGAAACTAGCATGACCATATACCTCGGGTTCTCTTTTCCCAAGTAAATTTAAATTCGGCCCATTAATGATGGCTATTTCTAACATGCTATAAATATATTAATTCGATTTCATTAAAGATATGAAATCATCGAATAAGTATCTGCTATCGTGTGGACCCGGTGTTGCTTCAGGATGGTATTGTACACTGAAGGCAGGACGGTCTTTTAATTTAATGCCTTCTATAGAGTCGTCGTTTAAATTCACATGTGATACAATTACATTGGGATGCTTGCGCACTGCATCAGGATCGACGCCAAAGCCATGGTTCTGTGTCGTAATTTCACATAAACCTGTAATTACATTTTTCACTGGGTGGTTTAAGCCACGGTGACCATGGTGCATTTTAAAAGTAGGGATATCATTGGCTAAAGCAAGTAATTGATGCCCTAAGCAAATACCAAATAAAGGTTTCTTTTCTTTTAAAACTTCTTTGATAGTTTTAATGGCGTAGTCCATGGGGGCTGGATCTCCAGGACCATTGGATAAAAAATAACCAGTTGGATTAAATGCTTGTAAAGTCGCAAAATCGGTTTTAGCGGGATGCACTCTTACATGCACTCCTCTATCTACTAAACATTGTAATATATGTTCTTTCACTCCAAAATCTAAAACAGCTACTTTTATTTTCGAACTAGTATCTCCTAACTCATATATTTCTTTAGTGCTCACGGTGCTAGCTAATTCTAAACCATCCATGCTAGGCACTTTTGCTAGTTGTGCTTTTAAAGCATCTACATCTAAATTATCTGAAGAAATAATACAGTTCATCGCGCCAGAATTTCTAACATGAATGACCAAGGCTCTAGTATCTAGTCCTTCAATGGAAACAATATTATTAGCAACCAAGTATTCATTCAAATTGCCATCGGCTAGTAAGCGGCTATATTTTTCTTCTAAGTTGCGACCTATTAAACCATGAATTTTTACCGACTTACTTTCAACATCCGTTTTTCTAACACCATAGTTACCCACGTGTACATTGTTCATGATTATAATTTGGCCAGTATAACTAGGATCGGTAAAAACTTCTTGGTAACCTGTCATGCCCGTATTAAAACATATTTCACCGGTGGTAGTGCCAATTTTACCAAAGGCTTGACCGTGAAAAACATGGCCATCGGCTAGAACTAAAATTGCTGGTTGTGCGCTCATTTGGGTACTGGTTTTGTTATGCAAAAAAAGAAACAATTTTTTACTTTTCCATAATAACTTTTAAACATTATGTCTGAATCAAAAGAAATGACGAAAAAGCGCAAAAAAAAGGCAAGACGGTTAGTCTTGCCTTGTATGTTAATTCGATAAACTCATTATTCAGCAGCAGTTTCAGGTGAATCTGATGCAGTTTCTGTTGTTTCATCAGCTGCTGGAGCTTTTGCTTCGGCTTTTGCCTTTGCTGGTGCTTTTTTAGTAGCTGTAGCTGTTGATTTACTACGACGTGTTTTCTTAGCAGGTTCGCCAGCAGTTGCTATTGAATTACCGTAGACTTCGTTGAAATCCACTAATTCAATCATTGCTTTTTCAGCATTGTCACCTGGACGAATGCCTAGTTTAATGATACGCGTGTAACCACCTGGACGAGCAGCAATTTTAGGTGCTACCACTGTAAATAATTCTTTTACAGCCGCTTTGTCGTTCAAATAGCTAAACACCACTCTGTGGTTATGGCTAATTTCTTCTTTAGTAGCAGTTTTCTTTGTTTTGGTAATTAATGGCTCTACGTATGTTCTTAAAGCTTTTGCTTTAGCTAATGTAGTAACAATACGCTTGTGCGTAATTACTTGACAAGCTAAATTCATTAATAAAGCATCTCTATGTGCTTTTTTTCTACCAAGGTTGTTTTGTTTGTCTCCGTGACGCATGACTTTTAAGTTTTATCCTTACACCGTGTCAGGAATTGTAAGGTTTGAGCTTTCGCTCGTTATAAATGGTGATTTACTTTTAGTGTTTCGACTATTGTAAATCTAATTTGTCTAATCCTAATTTACCCAAGTCCATTCCAAAGCTTAATCCTCTTTCGAT
>Ga0114972_10001775_pt1 | contig 16116 bp, 12 predicted proteins | sample M_140807_EF_Meta_FD_87354 | JGI IMG/M metagenome (GOLD analysis project Ga0114972, IMG submission 87354) | Freshwater microbial communities from Lake Montjoie, Canada to study carbon cycling - M_140807_EF_MetaG | ecosystem: Environmental > Aquatic > Freshwater > Lake | place: Lake Montjoie... | reverse complement strand
GCTCGGAAAATTAATTCCATGCGATTGATTTGTTCCGTACATTCTTGATCGATCGCCTTGAGCCGTTGGATTACCTCTGGAGCAAGTTCCTTACGACGCAATAATAAACGGGTCATTGTGCGAATACTGGTCAAGGGAGTGCGAATTTCGTGAGTAAGAGCCTGTAATAATTCAATATCAACGGAATGCTGATTTAGACTCGGTTCTTCCTGACTTTTTTCAGAATGGGTCGAGGGGAAAATGGAACGGGGTTTGGTGTTGGGGATGGGTAATCCAGGCAATTGTTTTAATAATTGGCGACTAAACTCCATTACCAGGCGATAATCTGGAGCAGGAGGGGTAAATTCCCGCACTAAACGGTCTAATTCAGATAATTGCGGTACGTGGGTCAGGGCTAAACGCGATCGCAGAGTTAACCAACCTGCGGTGACCATATCAGGATCAAAGGAAAACTGAAAACTGGCTAAACCCTGTTCATCTTCGCCGATTAACATCAATAAACCAAACTCTTGAGTTAACAGCAGACAAAACTGTTCTTGGGTGAGGGGATCTTGAGGAAAAAGCGGCAATTCAATGGTTTTACAGTCAATATTATTTAATTCTTGCGTACCATTGCCCAGTAATTGAAATGGTAGGGGAATGAAATGTTTCCAAGCTTTGGGCGTTAAAATTCCACTATAAAGACCCGATAACAAGTCTGGATGGCTTAAAATCGGCATCGGCCCTGCGAGTAATAAACCTTGGGGATTCGAGTTTTCCGCCTTGTTTCCTTGGGTTAGGGGTAATAATAATTGTTCCAGAGCCGCGATCGCCCCAAACCAGTCCCGTTGGGCTTTTAATTGACTAAGTTCTAACACCGTATCTAAATCTTGATCAAAGGAGCAAACAACAGAAGGTGAAGGCATTGAAAAGTTGCTTTCACTCCCATTGAATAGGTCACTCAGCTTTAAATTTGCTCCATTTAACACAACCATAGATTTAAAACCGCCAATAAAATCTCCTCTCCTATGATAATAGACCCCATACCTCAAAATTTCCTAGCCGTAGAACCGAACTCAGGGAGTCGCAATTTCCCTTTATTGATTGTTCCTCGGCGATCGGTAATAATAGAAACAATCGATCAATCCTAACTTTCTTAGCTTTAATTTTGATTCTTCAATGTCATTAACTTCTCACACGTTGCCTGTCAATCTAGCCAAAATTGTGGAACGCTTTCAACGCCACACCGATCCTAAAAAACGCTATGAACAATTATTGTGGTACGCCAAAAAATTAGATGCTATGCCAGAGGAGGGTAAAATTCCTGAAAATAAGGTTCATGGCTGCACTTCTCAGGTCTATATCACGGCGGATCTAAAAGAGGGAAAGATTTGGTATCAGGGCGATTCGGACGCTCAATTAGTAAAGGGTTTAGTGGCTCTTTTGATTCAGGGTTTAAATGGCCTCTCTCCCGCAGAAATTTTAGCTCTTACGCCAGATTTTATTGAAGCAACAGGATTACAGGTGAGTCTAACCCCATCTCGCGCGAATGGTTTTTATAATATTTTTAATTTGATGAAGAAAAAAGCTTTGGGATTTCAGTTAGGAGAAAGTGCTTTGTCTTAATATTAAAGCGATCGCTTGGATTCGATAAAATGGTGAATAGGGAAACATTAGGGAAACAAATTTTATGGCAACTACATCAGAAGACGTGTGGCAACGATTAGCAGAATTAGCGACTGCTCAAAAGGAAACTGAGCGACGACAGCAAGAAACTGACCGACAACTTCGGGAAACTGACCGACAACTTCGGGAAACTGACCGACAGGTTAAGGAGACTAGCCAACAAATTAAGGCAACTGACCAAGAGCTTAAGGAGAGTACTCAACAAATCAATCGTCAACTCAAAGAATTAGGTAAACAAATTGGCGGTCTTGGTGCAAAATTTGGTAGCTTTACTGAAGGATTAGCTCTTCCCTCTATGGAAACAATTTTAAGACAACGTTTTGGGATGGAAATTATTAGTCCTAGTGTACGGGCTAGTAAAGAAGGCCAACACATGGAAATCGATGTTTTGGCCTATGCCAATGGCTCTATTAATACTGCCTATATTGTCGAAGTTAAAAGTCATCCTAGAGAAGATTCAATTACCCAACTTAAAAATATCCTGCAACGGTTTCGACTCTTTTTTCCTGAACACAAAGATAAACAACTTTATGGCATTTTGGCGGCGGTTGATTTATCTTCTGACTTACGCGAAAAAATTCTGCAAGAAGGGCTATATGTTGCACGGATTCATGATCAAGTTTTTGAACTTGATATTCCTGAAAATTTTCATCCCCAAACTTTTTAGTTTTTTGGATGTTTTAACAGACGGGAATAGACTAAAATAGAGATCATCGAGCTAGGAACTGATTATGACCTCTAATCGTATTGATCAATTTCAAGAAGCATTTCGTAATTTACAGTTACAGCCTTTGGTAACCCCCAGGGAAATCAAAAAATTTCGGGTGGAATACAGTGAGGAATTGCTGGATGAACTAGAGCAACGTGTTTTGGATTGTAATGATTATAATAATCAATTGATTTTTGCAGGGCATCGCGGTTGTGGGAAATCTACCCTATTAACAGAGTTTTCAGAAAGAATCCATAATAATTACTTTACGGTATTTTTTTCTATCTCTGATTTGATCGAACAGTCGGATATAAATCATATTAATATTCTGTTTGCGATCGCGGTACAAATGATGGCGAAGGCTGACGCAGAAATGATTAATATTGACCCAGGAAAAAAACAAGCATTCTTTAATTGGTTTAGGGAAAAAACCTTAGTTGAAGAACATAAAGCGGGTATTGAGGCAGAAGTCGGTTTTGACTTATTTGGATTCATTAAAAGCAAACTGAAAACGGATGCAACGATGCGCGAAGAAATCAAAACTAAGTTTTTGCGTAATCCTCGTGAGCTAATCAATACCCTGAATCTAATTGCAACGGAAATTAAGCTGGCTTGTCAACAGGAAATTGTGGTGATTATTGACGATCTAGATAAGTTGGATTTGTCTAAGATTGAAGAAATTTTTAAAAATAATGTTAAGGCACTGCTAGAACCCAATTTTATTGTTATTCATACGATTCCTATTGCAACGATTCGCGATGGTGTTCTTAAAAAACATATTGAAGACGAAACCAGTAATCGTATCTTCGTCATGCCTGTTTTGAAAATCTATGCGAAAGGCGAAAGTCATCAACCCGAACCTGAATTTGTTCTGGTAATGATCGAGAGATTACGGATGATTTTAGCTAAACGGATTGATGATGATCTCATTGATGATGATGTGGCCCAGCAAATCTGTCTTTCTAGCGGTGGCGTGATTCGAGAATTGATTCGCATTGCCCAGGAATGTTGCCGTTTAATACTGGTGCAATTACGTCAAAAACAAAAAAGACTGGAATCGATTGGGGGCTTAAAGATTGATCAAACTATTGTTAATCAAGCTCTTGATATTGTCCGCAATGATATGGCGATTACGTTGAGTAAAACGGATCGAGAAATTTTAAAAGAAACCTATAATAATTATCGTCCTGATGATCCCAAGCAGCAGGATTTTCTCGATTTACTCCACAATATCTATGCGATCGAATATCGCAATACGGAAACTTGGTATGATTTGCACCCTTTGATGATCGTGCAGTTAAAGCAGGAAGGGTTAATTGCGTGAATACTTTAACCGCTCTCTCTGTCACTCAAGCAAATGAAGAAACTTACAATAAGTTGTTAGTTTCTCTGGAGGCGGGTTTGGGTATGTTGCAGATTTTTATCGCGGTCTGTGATGATGATCGCCAACGGGATAGGATTATTGCTAATTATGAGCGCGAATTAGCTTCTACTGCCCATCTTTATCGAGTCTATCTTGATCCGCAAGAACCCAGTTTACGGTTAGCAATTTCCCAGCAAGTGACGGTCAGAGAAAATGGAATTGCAACGGTGACGGGGGCAGAAGGATTGTCGGATCGGGGTGAATCGGTAGAAAAGTTTTTTGGTTATTTGCAGTGGACGCGGGAAGGATTGCGAGAATTCAAAATGCCCATTGTTCTCTGGATTCCAGCGCGGATTTTTGCTCAACTGGCTAAACAAGCTCCTGATTTTTATAGTTGGCGTAATGGGATTTTTCAATTCCAGCCTGAGCCGTCTTTTGTAACTAATGAACTGTCAGAAAATCGAGGGATTGAGCCGACAGCAAATGACTCGTCGAGTTCGTTGTTTTCGGTGGAACAATTGGAATCTTCCCTCGTCCAAGGGATTGAGCAATGGGGAGAAAATAGCCGTAATTTAGAACCGCTTTATAGTCAACTGGGCAGTCTTTATGCGACTCGTGTGGAGTCCAGAGAGTCAGAGGATCGAGAACGGGAATATGCCCTAGCTAAGGATTATTTGCAGAAAGCGATCGCGCTTCAAACGCAATTTAAACGGGAAGAATCTCTGGCCAGCAGTCTCTACAATTTGGCACGTCTTTACCATTTCCACCGAGAATACAAACAAGCGGAAGCTCTTTATCAACAAGCTCTGGAAATTAATCGCTCTGGAGAAAATCACGCTGAGATTGCAAAAGTCCTCAACTATTTAGCAAATTTGCACAGTGATAAAAATGAAATGGCGATCGCGGAGCAAGAATACCAAGAAGCTTTGCAGATTAGGAGAGAATTAGCGGTAGAGAATCCCCGTTCTTTTCTGCCCGATGTGGCCACGACTCTCCACAACTTGGCGGTTTTGCATGACATTAAAAATGAAATGGCGATCGCCGAGCAAGAATACCAAGAAGCTTTGCAGATTAGGAGAGAATTAGCGGTAGAGAATCCCCATTCTTTTCTGTTCTATGTAGCCACGACTCTCAACAATTTGGCGAATTTGCATAGTAATAAAAATGAAATGGCGATCGCCGAGCAAGAATACCAAGAGGCATTGCAGATAAGGAGAGAATTAGCAGTAGAGAATCCCCGTTCTTTTCTGCACTATGTGGCCAACACTCTCAACAATTTGGCGAATTTGCATAAAAATACAAATGAAATGGCGATCACGGGGCAAGAATACCAAGAGGCGTTGCAGATTTATCAAGAATTAGCGGTAGAGAATCCCCGTTCTTTTCTGCCCGATGTTGCCATGACTCTCAACAATTTAGCTGTTTTGCATAAAAATACCAATGAAATGGTGATCGCGGAGCAAGAATGCCAAGAGGCGTTGAAGATTTATCAAGAATTAGCAGTAGAAAATCCCCGTTCTTTTCTGCCCGATATAGCCATGACCCTCAACAATTTGGCGAATTTGCACAAAAATAAAAATGAAATGGCGATCGCCCTTGCAGAATACCAAGAGGCTTTACAGATTAAGAGAGAATTAGCGGTAGAGAATCCCCGTTCTTTTCTGCCCAATGTAGCCATGACCTTGATTAATCTCAGTATTTTTTATTTACAAGATCAACCCGCCCCCGAAAAATCCCTTGCTTTAGCTCAGGAAGTGATTGAAATTGCCCAACAGTTTCCCGATCTGCCAAGCGTTCAACAATATGCCGAGACAGCCCGCCAGATTTTGAAAAATTTAGGAGATAATTAAAAACCATGAACAACCTAGAACTACAACATCGTCTAACGGAAAAAATAGCCGCCCTATCTTCAGAAAATCTTCATCTAATCTGGAAAATTGTTGAAGATTTAACTAAAAATGATTTATCCGTAAATAACGAAGAGTATCGGATAGAAACCTTATTACAAAAATGGCAATATCTAATTAAAAATAATCAAGAATTAGAACCAGATAAGCCTTTGAATAACCAGGAGATTAAGCTGATTTGTCAATCTTTAAGTCAATCTCAGGAATCACGTCCTATCGGTTTGGCCCACAGTGAATTTATTGTACCCGATAACTTTAATGAACCGTTACCTGATGAAATTTTAGATTTATTTTATCCCCAATGAAACTATTACTAGATACCCATATTTTTCTTTGGTTTATTCGTGATGATCCTTGGTTGACCGATTCATTACGTCAGGAAATCAAAAATACTAATAACGAGGTTTTCTTGAGTGTTGTTTCGATTTGGGAATGCGTTATTAAATATGAATTAGGTAAATTGGATTTTCCTGAACATCCCGATAATTATCTCCCTAAAAAAATAAAGCAACATCTCATTAATAGTCTTGTTGTTGATGAGAATAGCATAGTACATTTTAAAAACTTATCTCCTTTACATAAAGATCCCTTTGATCGTCTTTTGATGTGCCAATCTTTACAAAATAATTTTGTGATTGTTACTGAAGATCAGAAGATGTTAGCCTATCCCATTATTAAATTTTTATTACTTTGATTACAGTATCCATTAGTTTATTAAAATCAAAGGACAAATAAAGGGCGATCACGGTTCGATAAACTGACCACAATTCGCCCCTAGTATGTGAATTAAAAGAGAATATCCCTTAAGCTTCAATATCGATCAATATATTGCCGTCTTCTAGACGAGTAGGAAATACCTTAAGATTTTTTTCTGAAGAAACTAGACTCATGGCTTTACTAACAACAGGAGGCCAGGTAATCCATTCTTCTACGGCTCCCGAACAGAGATTAAAGGAACTACGGTGAAAGGGACAGGTTATCGCGCCATTAGCCGTAATTTTTCCCTTTGCCAAGGGTAATTTCAAATGGGGACAGGCATTTTCTAGGGCATAAATGGTTCCCTCGTGATTGAGGATTAAAACCTTTTGGTTTCCCACCTTGATGACTTCTCTTTTACCGACAGGGAGCGCGTCTTGGGCTAGTACGGATGTCCAAACCATTTTAAATTATCCTGAAATTAATTTTTTAGATTGATTGGATCTAGTTTAAATCAAGAATCGTCCCTTGCTTTCAAGACTTTTGTTTTTATTCACTGTTGGTCTTACGGTTAATAACTATAGGGATCGGCGGGAGTTGGAATCGTTCTCACGGATTGGGCATTTAACACCAGTTGTCGTTTCTGACTCTCGGATTTTTGTGACGTTTGAGGGTTTGCTTTTAGGGTTTCAGTTTCCATGATGCCCTGAACTTCTAGCCAAGTGTCCTGGGGATATTGACGGCGATCGCCCTCTAGCCTGACGGGAATAGCAACGGGATAAACATCAACGGCACAACAGGTCAGGATAAAACGGGTCAATAGAATGTAATTATCGGGTAAATCGGGAGGATGTACCACAAAACCCGTGATTTTAGCTTTTTGTCCTGCGTAGGCATCGGGTTCGGGATAGGCATTTAAAGTTCTCACCCAATCCACCAGCGATCGCTCTTCGGGTTTAGCATTTGCCTGAAAACTTTCTGCCTGAAGTTGGGTCGCGGGTAGGGTATTACTGATACCCCGTTGGAGAGCAACCTGACTCTTAAACACTGTCGGAGTGATGAAAAAGCCCAAAACCGCAGAAACCAAGAGGAGAGTACTGGCCCAACCCGTCGGTAAAAGGGTGATATGGGCAACGGTATCCCTGGTTTCGGATTGTGGTTGACGACCTAATTGACGACCCCACTGCCAAGCTCGGATCAGTCCTAAAATAATGAGGACGACCCCTGTAAAGGTTACTAGACTAAAATAATTGGGATGAATCAGTAATCTTAATTCCCCCGTGAAGGAGTATTTTATTAATAAAAAACCCCAGGCAAGAATGGCTAAAATATCTAAACTCGGAAAAAAGAAGCGTGTACTGAATCTTTGGATTTTTAAGGCTGGATTCATGGTTAATAAATAATTTTAAATAATCATTAGGTATGCAGTCGTATGAGTTACAGGCAAGGGGCTTAAGCCCCTTGTTAATCAAGCTTTGGCCATCCCTCACTTTTATAAATACCGCTATAAAGCTTAAAAAAAGTAACTATGGGAAAGGGTTAACAGAAAAGTTAATTGAGCCGCTAAGATTAATAGATATAACACAAATCTGGGTTTAAAGATTGAGAGCATCAAGCCAATACTCTTAATATCAATCATGGGGCCAAATACCAGAAAAGCCAGAAGAGAACTACTGGTAAAAGCAGAAGCAAAGGATAGAGCAAAAAATGAATCCACCGTCGAGCAAACGGAAACGACTGCCGCTAGTATCATCATCGCCAATATTGAACTGATACTGCCCTGACCCAATCCTAAAATAATTTCACGGGGAACAAAGGTCTGGATTGATGCCGCGATCGCGCTCCCGATAATTAACATCCCGCCCAATTCCCGCAATTCCTGAATGACATTTTCTAGAAATAACTGCGATCGCTTAGGAACCGAGGGAGAGGGCAAAACTGCTTCAGTCATTAGGCTAATATCATCTACCGTCATCAGTTGACCTGGTTTATCGAGCCAAAAGGTTCCTGATTGCAAGAGGGGAGAAATCTCCGTTTGAGACGATGCAGGATTCTTTTTAGACCGTTCGGCCATGACCCGATTTAATTGCTTGACTAAAACGGGTTGTAACAAGGGACGGGAATCCTTTTGAAAACTAAAAACGCAACTAATGGTGATGGCGATCGCAAGGGAGAAAATCACGCGAAAAACCACAATTTCAGGCTGGTCTCGAAAGGCAACCCAGGTTGACCAAATCACAATTGGATTAATCGTCGGAGCCGCCAACAAAAAACCAATAGCGACCGAGGTGGGTAATCCTTTCATCAAAAACCGTCGTGCCACAGGCACATTGCCGCACTCACAGACAGGAAACAAAAATCCTAAAATACTCCCCATCAATGCCCCTAAAATTGGATTTCTAGGAAGAATGGCGATCAATTTCTGCTCATCACTGAAAATAAGAATGGCACTAGAAAGAAATACGCCAATGGTCAAGAAGGGGAGAGCTTCTACCAACAAACTCAGGAAAATGGTAAAAGCTTGGTGAATTTGGTTCATTATCGAAAATGGGTGAGGAGTTTTAGGAAATAAGCCTGATTAGGATTTATCACTTATTGTATCACTAGCTCAATATCAATATGATGAACCTTCCAAAGGGGACGAGGTAGATCATATTACACGTTTGTCCCAAAGTGGGGATCAGGGTAAATGCAATCAAAAAAACTGTTCTCAAGGCGTAAGATAGCGACAAGCCCAACAAAAACACATAAGCACGATCCGCTTTTTGCATTAACCCTGATGATCCGTAGCCTAGATCACATTTTGCGAGATATAACCTTCCGACCATGATAGGTATCTTGTCATTACCGATTCTTGAGTAAACTCAGCCCCTATGCCAGATTCAACTAAAACGCTTTGTCCCTATTGTGGTGTAGGCTGTGGACTCGAAGTTACCCCAACGGCTAACCAATCCTGGAAGGTAACAGGCGATCGCGTTCATCCGTCTAGTTTAGGTATGGTCTGCGTCAAGGGAGCAACGGTGGCTGAATCCTTGGAAAAAGATCGTTTGCATTATCCCCAATTTCGAGAAAATTTATCCGATCCTTTTAAGCGAATCAGTTGGGAAGAAGCTCTAACAAAAATTGTAGAACGAATTCAAGCCGTTACCGCAATCCAAGGTGTAGATGGCATTTGTATGTATGGATCAGGGCAACTGCAAACAGAAGATTATTATATTGCTCAAAAATTACTCAAAGGTTGTTTAGGAACCAATAATTTTGATACCAATTCCCGTTTGTGTATGTCTTCGGCGGTGTCGGCCTATGGTCAGAATTTTGGCTCCGATGGCCCGCCCTGTTGTTATGAAGATTTAGATTTAACCGACTGTGCTTTTTTGATTGGAACCAATACGGCAGAATGTCATCCTATTATTTTTAATCGTTTACAAAAACATCTGAAACGTGACCCTAATAGCAAATTCATCGTAGTTGATCCGCGTCGTACTAAAACCGCAGAAGTTGCCGATTTACATTTGGCAATTACTCCAGGAACCGATATTGATCTCCTCAATGGTTTAGCCCATTTATTATTACGTTGGCGAAAAATAGACCAGCATTTTATTGAAAACCATACCCAAAATTTTGCGGACTATAAAGACGTTATTGCCCATTATTCTCCCGAAATTGTCACTGCTAAATGTGGTATTTCCCTAGAAGACTTAGAAACCGCCGCGAACTATTGGGCAGAATCGAACCGAACCCTTTCTCTGTGGTCGATGGGTTTAAATCAATCTTCCGAAGGAACCGCTAAAATTTGTTCTTTGATTAATTTGCACTTAATGACGGGACAAATCGGTAAACCAGGTATGGGGCCGTTTTCTCTCACAGGTCAACCCAATGCGATGGGCGGACGGGAAGCGGGAGGACTGTCTAATTTATTGCCAGGTTATCGACAAATCCATAATGCCCAACATCGGGCTGAAATAGAACAGGCTTGGGGCATACCATCAGGTCGCATTAATCCTCTTCCAGGGAGAGATGCCTGGCGCATGATTACGGGATTAGAAGAAGAAAAAGTGGGTTTATTTTGGATTGCAGCGACAAATCCTGCCGTGAGTCTGCCTGATTTGGAACGGGTGAAAAAAGCTTTGGCAAAATCGCCTTTTACGGTTTATCAAGATGCCTATTATCCAACAGAAACCAGTGCCTTTGCCCATTTACTCTTGCCTGCGGCCCAATGGAGCGAGAAAACGGGAACCATGACCAATTCCGAAAGACGGGTAACGCTTTGTTCTCAATTTCGAGAACCTCTAGGGGAAGCGATCGCCGATTGGCAGATTTTTGCCGAAGTGGGTCGTCGTTTGGGTTTTAGTGACCAGTTCTCGTTTAAAAATTCGGCTGAAGTGTATCAGGAATTTGTCGAGTTAACCCGCGATCGCCTTTGTGAGATGACAGGGATTAATCATGAACGTTTATTAAAGCAAGGCCCTCTACAATGGCCCTATCCCGAAAATTCAACTAATTTAGACAATAATTCTGCTAAAAGACTCTATACAGACCTCAAATTTCCCACACCTGACGGAAGAGCCAAATTTGTTCCCTTTCATACAAAAGGACTGGCTGAACCGCCCGATCGCGATTATCCCTTTATTTTGACAACGGGCAGACTTTACGGCCATTGGCACACCCAAACCCGCACAGGGCGCATCGAAAAAATTGTCAAAATGCACCCCCAACCCTTTATCGAGATTCACCCCAAGGATGCGAATTTTCTCCAAGTTACTGATGGGGATAAGTTAGAAGTGCGATCGCGACGGGGAACCGCTTGTTTTCCTGTAAAAATCACGACGGCGATTAAACCTGGAACGGTTTTTGTTCCCATGCACTGGGGAAGCCTCTGGGCCGACGATGCCGAAGCCAATGCCCTCACCCACGCGATCGCCTGTCCCATTTCCCTCGAACCCGAATTAAAAGCCTGTGCTGTTGAGTTAATCCGCGATCGCGCTTAACTCTAATCGGTTTTATTTCGTATGTATTAACCAGCCGCGAAACTTGAACCTTCTAGCGTAAAGCTCGGGAAATTCGTTAGCACGGAGCTAGTTTCAGAAGGGCCAGTAAATAAATAAGTTCCTGGCGCATTCTTATTTTGGAAGCGAGTAAAATCAGTAGTACCTCCCCCAACTCCTGCGGAGTAAGCATAAAAAGCTAATCCTTCCTCTTTAAAGTTTTTGTAATTTTGACGAATAGAGATTGCTTCTTTCTCGTCTGCAAACAGATAAGTTCCTTCTTGGCCTTTTGTTGTATTTTGGAAGCGATAGAAGGGTTGCATTAGGGGATCATCTTTATTGACAGCGACTTGAAATGCGAGTCCTTCTTCTTTGAAACCTTTGTAATTTTGGCGAATAGAGGCGGCTTCTTGTTCTCCTGCAAATAAATACGTTCCAGGCTTGTCTATATTTTGGAAGCGGATGATGGGAGTGGTTAATTTACTGCCATAACTGGCGACATCATCGTTGGTAATGGTTCCTGTAATGGGAGTGGTTGTTCCTATTGTGTAACCTGTTCCCGATGCTAAGGTTAGGATAGCAGTTTCATCGGGTTCAACGGTGGTATCGGCGGTGGGATCTAGGGTTAGGGTTGCTGTGGCTGAATTGACGGCAAAGGTGATAGTTTTGCCTGTTCCTGGGGTAGCTCCTGTATAGTCGGTAAAATCGGCGGTTCCTGTTATGTCATAGGTAACGGTTAAAGCGTTGGCTATTGGGCCTGTGCGAGTGAAGGTATAAATAAGATTAGAAGCTCCGTCTTCTAATACACTTGCTATGCTGACCGCTAGGGTAATGACGGGGAAATCATCATTGGTAATGGTTCCTGTGACAGGAGTGGTTGTTCCTATTGTGTAACCTGTTCCCGATGCTAGGGTTAAGATAGCAGTTTCATCGGGTTCAACGGTGGTATCGGCGGTGGGATCTAGGGTTAGGGTTGCTGTGGCCGAATTGGCGGCAAAGGTGATAGTTTTACCTGTACCAGGGGTAGCGCCTGTATAGTCAGTAGCATCGGCGGTTCCTGTTATGTCATAGGTAACGGTTAAAGCGTTGGCTATTGGGCCTGTGCGGGTGAAAGTATAGACCAGATTGGTTGCGCCGTCTTCTGTAACGCTGGTGGGTGTGACGGCGAGAGTGATATTGTTGTTATCCAGAAGGGAAGAAGTCAGTTGGTAACCAATATCTTCTAGCCAAGACAAATCATATTGAGTCGGTAGAATGCGACCGACACTATCTGAGATAAAGGGATCCATTAGGGTTGAATTATTGACAAATCCTTCTTTAATATGAACTAAATCTGATTCTAGGGGAATGGGCTGATTGTTATTGACAGATAGACTATTCGACCCATTTAATGAGCCGCTAGCCCCAATTTGTTGAGAGATAGGAGATCTTCCCAACCCTAAAATATGACCCATTTCATGTAACGCAACGTAAAGAAAATCAGTTTGACTTGAGGGAATATCATTATCTGTATTTGGGGTTTGATCAAAAAACCATCGAGTTGAGGAGTTAAAGGAAATTGAGCCTACCCAAGGTTCAAAATTCGAGGAAGTGTAACGGGAGTCACTGGTTGAGCTTTGTATTGGATAGCTGACAGCAAGTGTCAGATTTTGTGAGAAAGGAAAACTATTAGAAAAAGAATCTGAACCAACATAAATTAATAGATCATCAATGGCAGGCAAGGTAACAAATGTAGTAGAAACCGAAATATTGCCAGCATCTTCTGGATTAACGATGAAAATATTAGTTCCAGCAGCAAAATCAGGAAATTCATCAGAAATCAAGCTTTCCCAGATTTTAGCTGCGGATTCTAACGTATTTCTTCGTTCTTGAGTGAAAAAGCCACTCGTATCAAAACTGTAATCAAAAGCGATGTTAAAATACGAATCATCATTCTTAATCGTCCCTACACCTTGGGCATCTACAATGACAGCACCCGTTAAATTAACAGAGAATGTCTCATTAGTTTCTTCGTTTATATCCCCAATAATAGGTACAGTGATAGTCTTAAATGTCTCATTCGCCGCAAAGATTAAGGTTCCACTCGTTGCAGTATAGTCACTTCCCGCTGTAGCTGTCCCATCAGAAGTGGCATAATCAATGGTAGTAGGATTACTCAAATCACCAGAGCGAGTTACGATAAAATTCGCATTTTTTGTGCCATTATTGCCTTCAGCGATGGTGACATCATTGATACTGAGAGTGTCATCATTAGTAATCGTACCTAAACCTTGAGTAATCGTACCTAAACCTTGAGAATCAGTAAGGATGGCATTATTTGCATTAGTTAGATTAACAGATGAAGATCTCATCGGATTCTTCGTTTCTATCTCCCAAAATGGCTACAGAGATAGTCTTGGTCGCCTCATTCGCTGCAAAGGTTAAGGTTCCACTCGTTGCAGTATAGTCACTGCCCGCTGTAGCTGTACCATTAGAAGTGGCATAATCAATGGTGGTAGGATTGGTCAAATCACCAGAGCGAGTTACGATAAAAGTCGCATTTTTTGTGCCATTATTTCCTTCGGTGACGTTGACATCATGGATACTGAGAGTGGGCGGCGTAAGCAGATTACCATCTGTATCAAACTCAACGGCAAAAGCATCACTGTCTCCCAAATTGCTTTTACCGGGTAAACTGCCACTAGTACTACCTGTAACATAGACATTACCGCTACTGTTTGTACTAATTGCCGTAGCTTCGTCATCACCAATTGAACCAAACTGTTTAACCCAAAGTTGATTGCCACTAGCATCATATTTCGCTACAAAAGCATCTTTTCCTCCCAATTTACTTTTACCAGGCAAAGTAGCATTAGTATAACCAGTGACATAGACATTCCCGCTACTGTCCGTACTAATTCCCGTAGCTTCGTCATCACCAGATGAACCAAACTGTTTAACCCAAAGTTGATTGCCATTAGCATCATATTTTCCTATAAAAGAATCAGTTTCCCCGCCAAAATAGCTATTACCAGGGAAACTGCCACTAGTGCTACCTGTAACATAGACATTACCACTACTGTTTGTACTAATTGCCGTAGCTTCGTCATCACCAATTGAACCAAACTGTTTAATCCAGACTTGAGTCCCACTAGGGTCATATTTTGCTATAAAAGCATCCTTACCCCCTAAACTACTATTATTGGGTAAGTTGCCACTAGTGCTACCTGTAACATAGATATTACCGCTACTATCTGTACTAATTCCATAAGCCTCGTCACTACTAAATGTACCAAACTGTTTAATCCAGACTTGAGTCCCGCTAGGGTCATATTTTGCTATAAAAGCATCATTACTCCCTGAACTCCTGTTATAAGTGCTACCTGTAACATGGCTATTACCACTACTGTCTGTACTAATTCCCGTAGCTTGGTCAGAAAAAGATGAACCAAACTGTTTAATCCAGACTTGAGTCCCACTAGGGTCATATTTTGCGATAAAAGCACTATATGACCCCACAATTCTGTTATCGGATAAGTCGCCATTCGTGTAACCCGCGACATAGCTATTGCCACTGCTGTCTGTATTAATTCCCGTCGCCAAGTCAGTACTAAATGAACCAAAAGCAAACTGCTTAATCCAGGCTTGAGTCCCACTAGGGTCATATTTTGCTATGAATAAGTTGCCATTAGTGCCACCAGTGACATAGACATTCCCACTACTGTCTGTACTAATTCCCCTAGCTTCGTCATCACCAATTGAACCAAACTGTATATAAAACGTTGACCCCAAAGCCATCTCGATCGCAATTGGCTGACCCCCAATCATCACCACCGCATGATCATCTTCAGTTTGAATGCGGGTTAACTCAGAAGAGCTTAACTCAACCCCTCGCACCAAATCCGAAAACAACTCCCCCTCATCTCCTGGCGTATCAGTTGCATTCACCTGAGCATCCACAAAATGCGCAAACTCCTCCAAAATCACCGCTTCCAAAGATTGCTGACTCGCCCTACTCACAAACTGAGCCGATAAATAAATCCTATTCGTACTAATCGCATAAGCCCCCTTCGCACTGCCCAAAACATCGCCACTGACGACCTCAATCTGGGGAAACAAACTAAAATCCTGACTTTGCCATTGCGAACGGAAACTAGCCGCCGTTGCAAAATCATAACTTGAGCCAAACGCCGTATCAAACAGACTCCAGAAATTTTCTAACTTCGCAAAACGAGTAAGTTGGGCATAAACGGAGGAAAAATCGAAAGAAAAAGAACCTATCATGGAGTTTTCGCCTCTAGTTGTATTTATTTCTATTGACAGTATCTTACCTATTGCTAGGAAAGTCAATATAGAAAGTTCATACATTTTTCGCGATTACTCAATGTAGAGAAAATTAAATACAAAAAAGCGATCGCCCTTATTGATCAAGAAAAAACGCGATCACGGTTTATAAAGTGGCGATCGCGGCATGAAACGTTTTTATTGGAACTTAAAAAGTTGCGATCGCCGTTTGAAACATAGCGATCAAAGTTTAGAGCGACAATCCCTGCCGTAACTCTTCTTCAGATAAACCCGTCACCTGAGCCACCTGAGTCAAAGACATCCCTAACAGCACAAGCTGTCGAGCAACTTCAAGTTTACCCTGCTGAAGACCCTGCTGAAGACCCTGACGAAGACCCTGCTGAAGACCTTCCTGAAGACCTTCCTGAAGAATTTCTTGATAAACGGCTGATTCTTTCATAAATTGACTCCTTAAGATAGTTTTTACAATATCAGGTTTAATAACCAATCCTCCAAACACAGCCGTCG
>Ga0114972_10001773_pt1 | contig 16125 bp, 11 predicted proteins | sample M_140807_EF_Meta_FD_87354 | JGI IMG/M metagenome (GOLD analysis project Ga0114972, IMG submission 87354) | Freshwater microbial communities from Lake Montjoie, Canada to study carbon cycling - M_140807_EF_MetaG | ecosystem: Environmental > Aquatic > Freshwater > Lake | place: Lake Montjoie... | reverse complement strand
GTCTTCGTGCTCTTCCTAACCGTATGTTTCAGGATATACTTGCCGTCACCGACATTGATGATTCTGCTGTTTGGCGTGTCAAAGTGGGTGGCATGTGAAGAAACAGGCGGGACGCCTGTTTGCCGAGACCACCGCTTAGCGGGACAGGCAGGCGAGGACGCCTGTCCTCCCAAATGATGATGACGCTCGGTAGAATCGGGAAAACATAAGCTTGTCATGGCATATTGTCTGGAACTTGCATGATGACTTCGTTGATCATCGCGCTCCGACCCAGGCGATTGCGGCTCGGACATCGCTGCCGGCATCACGAAAAAATTTCTTGCTTCCACGAAATCGAATGCTATTCGTTTAGCGTGATTCGTCGCCTGACAGCTGCATTTTTGCTGCTATGCATGACCTTTTTGGTTCCTGCATCTGCGGCATCGATCCGCGTCTGTTTTGACGAGCACCGGGTCGTTGCGCCGGGTTGGACCAAATCCTCTTCTCTGGATTCCGGAGAAACAAAATGTTGCAAATCCTGCGAGGGCAGGGAAAAAGCCCCGTGTTGCTCGGACATGCCGCAACTACCGGATTCCACGACACCAGCGGCACCGGTCGCTCTTCCGACGTTGTATTTTGTGCAGGATTTTTTGGCCTGCCTGATTCCCCTCTGCCTGGTGACCGAAGTGTCCCCTCGCGTGGGCGATTTTCCGCCTGATCCCCAGTCGGATCCAAGGGCGTCCTTCAGGGCGCGCCTCGGAGTTTGGATCATCTGAAGACCAGATGATTCCTCGCGAAAGCCTGTGCTCATGCCCAGGGCTTTCATCGCACCTCGTTCAGGTGGTGCACCTTGTTCCGATATAATGATCGGTTTGCATTCACTCAATTCGACTTTGATTTTTTCTCTCAATTTCCTGACTCATGACTTTCCCACACTTTACAAGAAACCGCTCGCCACGAATGTCGTTCGCGCTGGCCTCGATCTCCGCCATGGGATTGACCCTTGCCTTTTCGCACGCCGAGCCCGAACCCGTTTCGATCACGATCGACGGTCTCGTCACCCAGGCACTGGCGGCCAATCCCGAATTGAAATTTTACAAAGCCGAGATCGCGGTTGTAAAAGCCACCCGCAGCACGGCGGGCAGGCTGCCGAATCCCCAACTCGACCTCGATGTGGGCTACAAGAAATTGCGCGGCGACGTGGCCCGTTCGGAAGGGCTCGCCTATGCGGTCACGCTTGCCCAGCCCGTCGAGTGGCCGGGTCGACTCGGATTGCGCAAGGCGATTGCGGATCGCGACATCGCTCTGGCGGAACTCGGTTTGGAGAAATTCAGGTCCTTTCTCGCAGCCCGCGTGAAACTGCTCGGATATGCGCTGGCAACCCAGCAGGAAAACGCCGCTGCTGCGGCGGATGTGGCGGGCCGGATTACCAGCGTGAAGGATGTGATCGTGCAACGCGAACCGGGCGGCGTTGCCCCGCTGTTGGAAACCAAAATTCTCGAAGCATCGGAAATCACCATCCAGAGCAGGGCAACTGATGCGGCTGTGGAAATGCAGCAAGCCCTGTTGGAACTCAATCAACTCATGGGACGTCGCGCGGATACGCCGCTGCAGGTCCGACGGAGTGAGTTTGCCCCACCTAAGCCGGTTGCTCTTGCGGACTTGCTCCACCAAGCCGCGCAAAACAATTACGCGATCCGGGTGCGCCGCGCGGAACTGGAACAACAGGGGCTCAAAGTAGCACTCAGTCAAAACGAGCGTTATCCGACCTTCACCGTGGGCCCTTCGGTTTCCCATGAAAACACCGGAGATCGCGAGACGGTCATCGGCCTCTCGTTGTCCATGCCGCTGCCGCTGTGGGACGACGGTCGTGCGGCGGTCAACACCAGCCAGGCCCGGCGCATGCAGGCCGAAGCTTCGTTGCAATCGACATTTCGCGATGTCGAGCGCGGTGTCACCGAGGCATGGTTGATTCTCGAAACCCAGCGGAAACGGCTCGATGTCCTGAAGCCGGATTCCCTCGAAACTTTCGCCGAAGCCGCACGCCTCGCCGACCGCCACTACCGCCTCGGTGCCGTGCCCATCAGCACATACATCGAGATGCAGGAAAAGTATCTCGATGCCGCATCCGCCATCAACGCCACTCGCCTGGCGGTTCTCCGTGCTTCGCTCGATCTGGAGCAACTGGCGGGCAATGCCAAGGCACCCAACCAAAACAAATAAGATCATGAAACCATCCATCGTCGTCATTCTGCTCAGCATGGGAGCCACGGCCCTGCTCGGCACATCGTGTCAGAAATCCGATGCCGCCGCTGCGCAAACCGAGGAGGCGGCTCCTGAAAACGCCGCCCGCTTCAAGACGGGCGAGGGCGTCTCGCTCAGCCCGGAAATGAAAAAAGCCATCGGCCTTGAAGTCGTCGAAGCGGGCGAAGAGAAAATCAACGTTTCGATCCACCTCAATTTCACCGCGATCTCCGCCACACAGGCGCGCAGTACGATTTCCTCGGAACAGTCCGCGTTGATCAAACCGGGCACGGAGATCGTGCTCGTGTCCGACGCACCGGAATCGAAGGTGAAAGGCCGCGTCAGTGGTGTGGAGAAAATTCTCTTCGGCATGCCCGGTGACCTCGAGGTCATCGTGAGCACCGAACCGACATTGCATTCCGGAAGCTCATGGAAAGCCGATCTGGAAATTCCGTCGTCGGGCGCAGTCACTGTCATTCCCGTTTCCGCTTTGCTGAAAACCGCCGAGGGCCATTTTGTTTACACGGTCAACGGCCAGTTTTATGTGCGCAGCCCGGTGAAAACCGGTTCTCGCAATGACCGGTTTGTGGAGATCACCGATGGACTTTATTCAGGCGACCAGGTGGTGGCCACGCCGGTGATGTCGCTCTGGCTGGCGGAGCTTCAGGTGCTTCGCGGCGGCAAATCCTGTACTTGTGGACACTAACGGATCATGCTGAACTTTCTTCTGGATGCGGTCATGCGTCAGCGCGTCGCGGTGCTGTTGGCCACGCTTGTCCTGATCGGATTCGGCACGTGGTCATTGCTGCGATTGCCCATTGATGCCGTGCCGGACATCACCAACCCCCAGGTGCAGATCAACACTGCGGTTCCCGCCCTTGCGCCAGAGGAAGTCGAGAAGCTGGTGACTTTCCCGATCGAAAGCGAAATGGCCGGACTTCCCGAAATGGTGGAATTGCGCTCGCTGTCCAAGTTCGGTCTCTCGCAGGTGACGATGATTTTCAAGGACGGCGTGGACCTGTATCGGACTCGGCAACTGGTCACCGAGCGACTGCAGGGGATGGTTGACGAGTTGCCACCGGGCTTGTCACCGAAGCTGGCACCCATCGCCACCGGCTTGGGCGAGATTTACTATTACACTTTGGACTATCGTGCCGATGCCGCGGACAAGCCCGCCACTCGGGAAGCGCAGCTCATGGCATTGTGGCAGATTCAGGAATACACCGTGAAGCCCTTGCTGCGCGGCACTCCGGGAGTGGCGGAAGTCAGCCGCAGCGGAGGATATGAGCGCGAGTTGATCATCCAGCCCGACCCCGCCAAACTTGCGGCGGCGGGGCTTTCGCTCTATGAACTCGCGGAAATCGTCGGGCAGAACACCCGCAACGCGGGAGGTGGTTATGTGGAAATCGGCGGCGAGCAGTTGATCGTGCGCGCTCCCACACGCGTGACCACCGCCGAGGAAATTGCCGGGCTGCCGTTGAAATTCGGTGCCGGCGTGTTGCCGATCCTGCTTCGCGATGTCGCCACTGTCGGCATCGGCAGTTCCTTCCGCACCGGGGCAAGCAGCCATGAAGGGGACGAAGCGCTGGTCGGCGCCGCGATCATGCTGGCCGGTGAAAATACCCGCGTTGTCGCGCATTCGGTGCGTGCCAGGCTGGAGGAAATCCAAAGCAAACTGCCAGCGGGAGTTGTCATCACGACCGTTTATGACCGCAGTGAGTTGGTCGACCGCACGATCCATACGGTTGAGAAAAATCTCTTCGAAGGCGCGGTGCTGGTGATCGTCGTGCTGTTCGTCCTGTTAGGAAATTTCCGCGCCGCGTTCATCGTCGCCCTGGTCATTCCGCTTTCCATGTTGTTCGCCACGACGTTCATGGTGCGGCTCGGGCTGACCGGAAACCTGATGAGTCTCGGTGCGGTGGACTTCGGATTGATCATCGATGGCGCGGTGGTGATGGTGGAAAACATCGTGCGCCATCTCGGCGAAAAACAGCATGCGCTGGGACGGAAACTCAACCCTGCGGAGCGAGCGCGCGAAGTCCTGCGCTCGGCGAAGGAAGTGGCGAATCCGATGTTTTTCGGGGTGCTGATCATCACGGTGGTTTATCTGCCGATCCTCGCTCTTCAGGGCATCGAAGGAAAGATGTTCAAACCGATGGCGGTTGTCGTCATGCTGGCCCTCGGGGGCTCGCTCGTTCTCGCTCTCACGCTGATGCCGGTGTTGTGCTCGTTCCTGCTCGGCGGCAACATCCGCGAGAAGGACAACTGGCTTGTCATGCTGGTGAAGCGGATCTACACGCCGCTCTTGCACTTCGGCCTGCGCTTCCGCTGGTTGATCGTGCTGCCGATGTTCGCACTTTTCCTCTGGTCGCTCTCGGTTTTTTCCCGGCTCGGCTCGGAGTTCATCCCGCAGCTCGACGAGGGCGATTTCACCCTGCAGTTCATCCGCAGCAGCAGCGCGGCGCTTTCCTCTTCGGTCGATCTGCAGAAACAATCCGAACGCATCCTGCGGCGCGATTTTCCGGAGATCCGCGATGTCTTTTCCCGCATCGGCACGGCAGAGATCGCCACCGATCCGATGGGTCCGAATGTCTCGGACACGTATGTCATGCTCAAACCGCCCGACACCTGGCGCATGGTCGATGGCAGGCGCATTTCCAAGGAAGCGCTCGGCGAGTTGATGCGGCAGCGCATGCTTGATCTGGTTCCCGGGCAGAACGTGCTTGTTTCACAGCCGATCCAGATGCGCTTCAATGAAATCATGGCCGGTTCCCGTGCCGATCTTCTTTGCAAGATTTACGGCGAAAACTACGACGAGCTTGAGCGCCTCGCGGGAGAGGTTCGCGAGGTTCTCAAAAACATTCCCGGCGGTGCCGAAACCGAGTTCGATGCGATCGGCAAGGTGCCGATGATCGAGATCCAACCCGACCGCGAGGCGATGCAGAAATTCAATGTGCATGCCGATGACCTGAACCGCCTGATTGAAACCGCACTGGCCGGGTCGCATGCGGGAACCTTGATCGAAGGCAACCGGCGCACCCCCGTCATTGTCCGGCTGGCGGAAGACCGTCGGGCCGATCTTTCCGCCATGGAACGTCTGCCGGTCCGCACCGAGCAGGGAACGATGCTCGCACTCGGGCAGATTGCCAAAGTGAAACTTGTCGATCAGGTGAATCAAATCGCCCGTGAAGACACCCAGCGCCGGGTGTCGGTTCTCATCAACGTGCGCGGTCGGGACACCGCCGGATTCGTCGATGAAGCTTCTAAGGCCATTCACGAACGGGTGCGGTTCCCCGACGGTTATTACTTCGAGTTCGGCGGGCAGTTCAAGAATCTGATCGAGGCGAAAGAGCGTCTAACGATTGTCGTGCCGCTCGCGCTGGGGTTGATCTTCGTGCTCATCTTTTTGAGCTTCAATTCCTTGCGTCAGGCCACGCTGATTTTCCTTTGCGTGCCGCTTGCCGTCTCCGGCGGGATCTTCGCGCTCCACTTGCGCGGCATGCCCTTCACCATTTCCGCCGCCGTCGGCTTCATTGCGCTCAGCGGGATTGCGGTGCTCAACGGCATCATGTTGATCAGCTACATCAACCAGCTTCGCGAGGAGGGGAAATCGCTGCGCGATGCCGTGGTCGAAGGCACGCTGACCCGTCTGCGTCCCAAGCTGATGACCGCGCTCGTTGCCTCGCTCGGCTTTCTGCCGATGGCCATCGCCACGGGTGCTGGAGCGGAAGTCCAGCGCCCGATCGCCACCGTTGTCATCGGCGGCATCGCGACCTCCACTTTTCTGACCCTGCTCGTCGTGCCGCTGCTCTACGAATGGCTGGAAAGAAAATCCAAACCGAACAAACAAACACCAATCGAAACATGAAACACATCGCCCGCATTCTGACCGCCGCCCTGTTCGTTGCCTTCACCGGCAGCGCGTTCGCGGCTGTCGCCGTCAAAGTCGGACCCCGCAAGGGCCGGATTCTTGAACTGGAAAATCAGCAAGCAGAGTTCTTCATCGAGAAGGACCGCACCATCAGCATCGCATTTTTCGATGCCGCCATGAAAGCTCAACCGGCTGCAGCCCAGATTGTCACCGCCACCGCCGAGGTTCCGACTGGCAAGTTGAAGCTGGAATTCGAAAAAAAAGGCGAATTGCTGGTTTCGAAAACACCCCTGCCCGAGGGAGACAATTACACCATTGTCGTGCAGGTGAAAACCAGCGCCGAGGCGAAATCCAAAAACTTCCGCGTGCCTTTCAATATGGTGATTTGCAAGGAGTGCGGCAACCCGGAGTACGCCTGCACTTGCGATCATTGACGCAGCTTTGCCCGCATGATCGAGGCGGGCGGTTTGAGTGGGGCATGTAATACACCGGATCGAGTCGCATAGCGTTGTTGTGCGAAGATACGCTCAACTTTCGCCAACAGGCGCGCAGCGTTGATGGCTGGCTTGGCTCATCTTCCCCCGATGAAAGCCGCCCAAACCCTGTCCTCATTCCACCATTGGCTGCTGGATGCCGATCAGCCCGGCGCAGGTTTGTCCCGGGTGCTTGTGCTGCACGGGTCGCAGATGCATCCGGAGTTGTCGGGGGAGATCGCCGACTATTTGAATCAATACGATGAGGATTCCCGTGGTCGCTGGATCGCGATGCATCCCTCGCTGATCGAAGCCATCGCCAGGGATGCGTCGCAGCGCAGGCTTCTCGGCATGGCAGACCCTTGTCCCAATTGTCCGCCCGCCGGCCCCTGCGGACTGCGCAAGGTGGTTCGCGCCCTTGCCGGTCATGGACACATCGTGATTGATTCTCCCCATGCTCCCGTGGCGGCAGATGCGGCGATCAATGTTTTCCATGTCTCGTTGGAATCGGGCCATGACGGCTGTCATCTGCAACTGAATCCGGATTGTTTTCGCAATCATATCCTCGCCCCGATCATTGGTGATGTCTATCTTGAATGGCTGAACTGCGGCATGGTTTCCGCGGGCATGAGTTGACATCAGGCCGGGAATCTTCGCATGATTTCCATGTGAAACGCATTTTCCTAGGCTGGCAACAATCCATGGCGGAGTCGGCCACGGAATGGTTGTGGGAGCGGTGCGGCGAGATTTCTACGATGTGCATCGTAGTTCCAACGTCGCAGGCCGGCCGGCGATTGCGCGAGGCGCTGTCTCTCCGGGCGCAAAAGGACGATACCGTGGTGATGGGGCTGAACATCGTGACACCCGCGTATTTCCTGCGGGTCGATGATCCGGCCACCGCCGCGGAGGAAATCGAACTCGTGGCATGGATCGAAGTGCTTGAGCAGGTCCGCGACTGGCAGCCGCTCGGTGGGGCTTTTCCCATTGCACCCGGCATCGGCGACCCGCCGGGCTGGTCAATTTCGCTGGCGCAATCGCTTGTCGCCCTGCGCCGCAGTTTGCAGGAATCCGGTTTGCTCATCAGCGATGCGGCGCGCTTGATGGCGGGCGGCGAGGATGGCGGGCGTTGGTCCGCGCTGGCCTTGCTGGAGGCAAAAGTGGAGAAACTTCTCAGTGAGTGGTCGTTGCAAAGCAAAAGTTCGTCACTGCGCAAACTGCGGCTTTCGCAATCCTGTGTCCCGCTGCCACCGGGCTGTCGGCAATTGGTGGTCGCTGGCGTGACCGACTGCGCGGGTGTGGTCGCCGGGCAGTGGCAGGCGCATGCCGGGACCACAGTGTTGATGGGAGCACCCGAGTCCGAGTTGGAAAATTTCGACCAATTCGGCAGGCCGTTGGTTTCATGGAATGATCGACAGCTGGGCATTCCCGGGCACGAGGGAATCAGCGGGGAGGTGGCGATCGCCACCGACAGCAGGCAGCTCGCCAGGCAGGCGGTGAGCATGGCTGCGGCAGCGGGGTTGGCATCGGATCAAATCATGCTGGCCACCTGCGATCCCGCGCTCGGTCGGGATCTCGTTGCGGCGTTTGCCCATGCGGGCTGGGCCGTGCACGACCCCGCCGCCACCTCTCTGCGGATCGACTGGCGAAGTTGGCTTGGCCACTGGCGGGGCTGGCTGGTCAAACCGAGGCTGGCAGTGCTTGTCGAAATCGCCGCGTTTCCGGAGACAACGGCGCTCACGGGAATCGACCCGCTTTCCTGGAGTGTGGCCCTGGGTGAGTTGCGCGATCGCTTTCTGGTGGATTCACTTGAGGATGTCGAAAGAATCGCAACGCAGGCAGCACTGCGACCGCCACAGGGAACCGATGACTTGATCGCGGTTGTGAGGAACTTGCTGGCCTGGCGTGAGCGATTTCTCGTGAATGGTTTCTCTGCGGCGATGGGCGCTCTGGCAGCTCGGTGGTGCGAGCAAAAAGTCATCGACGATGAAGTGCGCGCGATGATCGAACAACAGTCGAGTGTGTGGAATGTGATCATGCCCATGGTGAAAAGGGATTCCGGGTTCTGGTTGGAGCTGTTCGGCAATTTCACGCCGGCAGCCGCTCAGGAGATCCCCGTCGACAGGGCGCTCGATGTCGAAGGTTGGTTGGAGATTCCCTTCAACTCCTCGCCGCATTTGCTGATTTGCGGCATGCACGACGGCGTGGTGCCGGCCCGCGGTGGTGGCGAACCATGGCTTGTGGAAGGGGCCAGGAAAATCCTCGGCGTTGCCACCGATGAACAACGTTCCGCCCGTGATGCGTTTCTTTATCATGCCGCACTGGCAAGCCGAAGAGCGGCAGGTCATGTCGACATCATTTTCGCAAAGACCGACGGCTCGGGCAAAATCCTCCGACCCTCGCGATTGTTGCTCAAGGCCGGGGGCAGGGAACTCGCCGAGCGGGTGATCGGGCTGTTCTGTGAAATGGAGCCCGTCGATTCGCAGTTGGTCTGGACGCAGGACTGGTCGTGGCAACCCCGACTTGCTGAAATGGCGGTCGCTCGACTGTCGGTTACGGCGTTTCGCGATTACCTGAGTTGTCCCTATCGATTCTATCTCAAGCATGTTTTGAAAATGAGCGAGCGCGACGGCGGGCGCGGCGAGTGGAACAGCCGCGACTTCGGCACCATCATGCATGAGGTTCTGGAACAATGGGGCCGCGACCCTGCGGCCCGCGATGCCGAATCGGCAAAAGACATTTCGGCATGGCTCATCGACCGCCTCGCCTGGTTGGTGGAACGCTGGTATGGATCGCATCCCGGTCTTGCGGTGGAAATCCAGCATGCCGCCCTGAGGCAACGCTTCCATTGGTTCGCGGAAATCCAGGCCGAACGGCGAAAGGCCGGATGGCTGATCCATGCTGTGGAGCAGGCATTCCAACTGCCGATGGAAAAATTCACCGTGAGTGGGAAAGTAGACCGCATCGACCATCATCCCGACAACGGTGAATGGATGATGTGGGATTACAAATCCGGAGCCAACGAGGATGGCGTTGTCAAAAGCCATCTCAAGAACACCAATGCCCGCACGGTCTGGCCTGTGCATCTCGGCGATGATTCGCGCCTGCGCCTGGCAGGAGAAAAAAACAAAATCATGAGATGGATCAACCTGCAACTGCCCCTCTATGCGGCAGCCGGACTCACGCCTTCGTTCGCCGGAGTGGGATACATTGCCATGGGCGACTCCGCTGACAAGGTGAAGTTTGACGCATGGAAAAATTTTGATCCCGAGCTGGTTGAGGCCGCGAAAAATTGTGCGGAGCTTCTCATTGAGCGCATCGGGCAAAACGTCTTCTGGCCGCCTGCGGAATCGCCGGAATTCGATGATTACCGCGCGCTTGCCGCCGGGGCAGATCTGGCGGTGATGACCGAATCCCCTTTTTTTGGCGAATCAGGAATTGTATAGAAAAAAAACAGGCGACCCGAACGGGTCGCCTGTGGAATTTGTCTACGCAATGGCTGGCGGAACTTATTGAGGCAGCAGGATCTGCGGATTCAGTTTCGTATCGCCTTCGCCCCATACGGTGCCTTCGCCTGATTGGAAGAGGGTCTTGCCGCCGCCGATTTTGACTTTGTTGTCGGTGGGGTTGATCCGCTCTTCACGCGCCGATCCGTCAACGCGCAGGTAAACACCGCGGTTGTCAAAGGGCGAGGGGTTGAAGATCGCTTCCGCGCCACCCGTTGTGACGGGGGTCGTCAGGATGGGAATGCCGCCATTGTCCGAGGTGCTGAGTCCGCGCGCGGTGGTCGTGGAGCTTGTGCCGCCGGTAACCAGAGTGTAGGCGAATCCGCATTCGCCAGCCTTAAGGATCTGCGCTTCAGGCGTGACCACGTTGTCGGGCTTCTTGTTGCTGGCCGCGTTACCGCCTTTGGCGTAGAAGATCTCCTCCGAGGTGGTGAAACCTTCCGCGATCAATTGCCCCAACAGCGAGTTTGCCGTGTTGCCATTGAAACTCTTGGCGTTGTTGCTGGCTTCGGCGGTCTTCGAGTCGGGAAACGATCCGAAGTCGCTTTCGAAATCCATCATCAACAGGTAAACCTGCTTGGCATTGCTGATGGCTTGTACTTTATCCACCTTCTTCCTTTGTTTAAGGATGGCTGGGGTGGCGAGTGCCGCAAGCGCAACGATAATTGCGATTACGACGAGCAGTTCCACAAGTGTGAAACCCTTGCGATTCCATTTTTTCATTTTCATACTATTACTTTGTTTATTTGGTTTTGCTATTTGGGGCTTTTCTTCCCCGTTATTATAGTATCGAAGTATAATCGATACATGTGGGAATGCTAGGTCCCGTCGGAGGGAACGCAAGGGAAAAAACAGGATATTTAAATTAGTACTGCGTCCGCTTACATCTCCAGCAGCATCCGGGTGGGGTTTTCGAGGCACTCCTTGATGCGGATCAGGAATGTCACGGCCTCCTTGCCATCGACGATGCGATGGTCGTAGCTGAGAGCCAGATACATCATCGGGCGGATTTCCACCTTGCCGTCGATGGCCACCGGGCGTTGCTGGATCGTGTGCATGCCCAGAATGCCGCTTTGCGGTGGATTGAGGATCGGCGTGCTGAGCAGCGAGCCGTACACCCCGCCGTTCGAAATCGTGAACACTCCGCCTTGCAGGTCTTCGAGCGCGATTTTCCCTTCGCGGGACTTCGTGGCGTAGTCGAGGATGTCCTGTTCGAGTTGTGCGAAATTTTTCTTGTCGCAATCCCGGATCACCGGAACGATGAGACCCTTTTCGGTGCCGATGGCCACGCCGATGTCGTGGAAATGGTTTTCAATGATGTCGGTGCCATCCATCATGGCGTTGATCTGCGGAACATCCTTCAAGGCTTGAACGACCGCCTTGATGAAAAACGACATGAATCCCAGTTTGACCTGGTATTTTTTCGTGAAGTCGTCCTGTACGGCTTTGCGCAGGTTCATCACCGCGGTCATGTCCACCTCGTTGAAGGTTGTCAAAATCGCGGCCGTGTGCTGGGCGTTGACCAGATGATTGGCGATCTTGCGCCGCAGCATCGACATTTTTTTGCGGGTCGTCCGGCCATCGTTGTGAACCGGTGTGACAGCTTCCACAGGGGCGATTTCAGTTCTCGTAACAATCGGTGCGGCAACCGGAGCAGCGGCCACCACTGTCGGCGCCGGTTGAGGGACCGGAGTGGGAGACGGAGCGGAAGCGGGAGTCGGGGTCGGAGCGGGAGCAGGCGAGTCGGACAACGCGCCCTCGGTGAGGGAGGCGATCACCGTGCCGATGGGAACTTCCGTGCCCTCGGGTACGATGATGTGCAGAACACCGTCGACCGGAGATTCGAACTCGGTGGAAACCTTGTCCGTTTCAAAAGTAACCAGCACCTCGCCTTTGCGGACCGAACTACCATCAGCCTTGTGCCAGCGGGCGATGTTGGCCGAGGTGATGGATTCTCCGGCGGAGGGGACTTTGATGTCGATGGGCATGGGATCGTTAGGTTGGAATGGAGAGATCAGATCGAGAAGGCGGAGGTGAGGAAAGCTTTGAATTCGCGGTAGTGCACCGCCTTTGATCCCGCGGCCGGACTTGAGGCCTCGTCGCGACCCGCGTAGGCGAGGTCCTTGTTCACCACCTTGCGCAAGCGTGGGGCGACGTAACTCCAGGCACCCATGTTTTCGGGTTCCTCCTGGCACCAGACGAACTGCCGGGCGTTCTGATACTCGCTGACAAAGAGCGAGGCGAGTTCGGAGTGGAAGGGATACAACTGCTCGATGCGGATGATCGCGGTGTCTTGAATCTGGTGCTCTTTCCGATAGGCGTCAAGGTCGTAAAATACCTTGCCCGAACAGAAAATCACCCGGTTCACCGTGGTGGGGTCGGGATGGGAAAGGGTGTCCGGGAGAATTTCCTGGAAGCAGGTCCCGGGGAGGAAGTCTTCGACGCTCGAAACCGCCTCCGGCCTGGTCAGCAGGCTTTTCGGGGTCATCACGATCATCGGCTTGCGGAATTCCCGGCGTTTCTGCCGCCGCAGCGCGTGGAAGTACTGGGCGGGAGTGGTGAAGTTGCCGACGATCATGTTTTCTTCCGCACAGAGTTGCAGGAAACGTTCCAGTCGCGCGCTGGAATGTTCCGGACCCTGGCCTTCGTAGCCGTGGGGCAGCAGCAGCACGATGTCGGAAGGCGTCTGCCATTTTGATTCGGCGGAAGCGATGAATTGATCGATGATCACCTGCGCGCCGTTGGAAAAATCGCCGAATTGCGCCTCCCACATGGTCAGCATGCTCGGAGCGCCGAGCGAATATCCGTAGTCGAAGCCCAGCACGGCGAACTCCGAAAGCAGCGAGTTGTATACGCAGAAGCGGCTTTGGTTTTCCGCCAGATTTTGCAGCGGAATGTAGCGTTCGCGGGTTTCGTAATCGTAGAAAACGGCGTGGCGCTGGCTGAAGGTGCCGCGGCGGCAATCCTGACCGGACAAACGAACGGGGTTGCCCTCCTGCAGCAACGCCCCCCAGGCGAGCGACTCGGCAAGCGCCCAATCGATGTTCTGGCCTTTTTCCATCGCTTCCTTGCGCCGCGGAATGAAGCGTTTTTCCAGGGTCGGATGCAGGTGGAATCCCTCCGGCACCGAGGTCAATACGCGACCGATGTGCGCCAGGGCCTCGGCGGTCACTCCTGTCGGCACGGGCGCGTGGTGGTAGGGGACTTGTTCGATCGCGGTGGAGCCGCTGAACGCCGTGCGGTCGCCGGTTTCCTGGAGTTCGACCATTTTCTGGTGTCCCGCTTCGAGGGTGTCCCAGATGGTTTTTTCCATGGCTTCGGCCTCTTCCACACGCAAGGTGCCGTTTTCGATCAGTTCTTTTTTGTAGAGATGGTTCACTGGTTCGCGGCTGGCGATCGCTTTGGCGATCAGCGGCGCGGTGAACGCGGCCTGGTCGGTTTCATTGTGACCCTGGCGACGGTAGCAATACATGTCGATCACCACATCGCGGCTGAACTGTTGGCGGAAATCGAGCGCGAACTGCGCGGCCCACCAGAGTTCCTCGGGTCTTTCGCCGTTGACGTGCAGGATCGGCGCTTCGATCATTTTGGCGATGTCGGTCGCATAAGCCGACGAGCGGGCATCGGCGGGCATGGTGGTGAAACCGATCTGGTTGTTGATCACCAGATGAATCGTGCCGCCGGTGCGGTAGCCGGGGAGTTGCGAAAGGTTGATCACCTCCGCGACCGATCCCTGACCGGCAAAAGCGGCGTCGCCGTGCAGCAAAATGGGCAGCACGCGTTTGCGGTCGGTGAGATGGCCGTCGTCGCCCAAAATCCGCTGCCGCGCCCGCGCCCGGCCTTCAACGATCGGGTTGACGGCCTCGAGGTGGCTCGGATTCGCCGCCAGATTGACCCGCACCTTGCCGTCGGGCACCTCGCGCACGCTTTCATAACCAAGATGGTATTTCACGTCGCCATCGCCGGCCACCAGCTCGGGTTCGTAGTTGGGCGTGAATTCATACAAAATCGTGGTCAGCGACTTGCGCACGAAATTGGAGAGGATGTTCAATCGTCCGCGGTGGGACATGCCCATTTCAATCTCCAGCACGCTGGCCGACGGACAGGCCTGCAGGATGGCGTTGAGCACGACCATCGCACCTTCGCCGCCTTCGAGAGAGAAACGTTTTTCCCCGATGAATTTTTTGCCCAGGAAACTTTCGAAAATCTCCGCCTCCATCAGCCATTGCAGCGATTTGATCCGCTGTTCGCGGGTCTCCGGCGCGCGGCGGGGCCGTGCCTCGATGCGCTGGCGCACCCAGTGCCGCACCGTGGTGTTGTTGATGTGCATGAATTCGAAACCAATCGTGCTGGCGTAGGTTTCCTCCATCACCCGGAAAAAATCGCGCAGTTTCATGCGTTCGCCGCTGCGGAAAAACGCGGATGCCGCCTCTTTGTCCATGTCCGATTCGTCGAAACCGAGCGCCGCAGGTGTGAGCCGTGGGTTGGTTTCGGGCCGCTCGGCCAGCGGATTGATGTGAGCCTGCGTGTGGCCCAGACGGCGGAAATTCTCGACGATACCCGTTACCTTGGCGCGAAAATCCAGTTCGCCCTGCGGAGCCAGATGATCGCCGCTTTGTGCGGCCGCCGGGGCACCCGGAAGCGGCGGTGGCTGCGCGACACCCAAGGTAAAGCCCTCGAAAAAAATCGCCCACTGCGCATCCACGGAATCGGGATCGACACTCCAACGCGCGTGCATTTCGTCGAGTAAACCGGCATTCAAACGGGCGCTGATGGATTGCTTCATGGCGGAAATCATTCGGGGCGGCCCGCGCGGAAATTTCTCACTTGGCGATGGGCGCGGGGCAGTTCATAGTCGCGTGCAGCCTGAACGTCAACAATTCACCGCGAAAAATATCATTCCATGATCGATGTCAATCAGCTTACCAAATTCTACGCACGCAATCAGGTTGTCCGGGGTATCTCCTTTCATGTCGACCGCGGCGAAATCGTTGGATTCCTCGGCCCGAACGGCGCGGGAAAAACCACGACCCTGCGCATGCTGACGGGCTATCTGCCGCCGACATCGGGCACGGCATCCATCGCCGGATTCGACATTTTCCGACAGTCGATCGAAGCGCGGCGGAAAATCGGCTACATGCCGGAAAACGTGCCGCTCTACGACGACATGCGCGTCAGGGAATACTTGAGCTTTCGCGCCCATCTCAAGGGGCTCGACAACGGAAATTCGCGCAAGCGTGTCAACGAAGTGATCGACACCTGCGGCCTGGAGGCGGTGAAAAAGAAAATGATCAAGACCCTTTCCAAAGGATACCGCCAGCGGGTCGGCCTCGCCGATGCCCTCGTGCACGATCCGGAGCTGTTGATTCTCGACGAACCGACCAACGGCCTCGATCCGAATCAAATCCGCCAGATTCGCGAACTGATCAAGCGTCTCGGTGAAACGCACACGATCCTCGTTTCCACCCACATCCTGCACGAGGTGGAAATCACCTGCAACCGCGTGATCATTATCGATTCGGGAAAAATCCGCGCCTCGGACACCCCGGCGCAACTGGTCGGAAACATGCGCGCCGCCGGTCGGGTGACCGCCGAGTTGATGGCCGATGGACCGATTGCGGCGGCGGCGATCGCGCGCATCGAACACGTGAAAAAAGTCCGTCACGAGGAAGTGGACCACGGCTGGACGCGTTTTCACATTCTCAGTGATTCGAACAGCGATGTCAGGGAGGCCGTCGCACTGCTCTCCGCGCAATACGGCTGGCCGCTGCGCACGGTCTTCCGCGATGAACCCACGCTGGAAGATGTGTTCGTGGAGATGACCAGGAAGGATTGATCATGGTAAATGGGAGTCTGTCACGCGGGTGAATAGGCTTTAGCCGATCTCCAACCGCTCGAATGCATGGCGTTTTGTGAAAAACCTCGATTTCATGTCTGGTTGGATTTCCATGGCAACCGGCCCTAACGGGACCAACGGTGATAGCGAAGCGTGCCGCGAGACACCCTGAGAAATGCCCCACACCATTTTCCCGAGCCCTAACCGGGCGCAAGGAAT
>Ga0114972_10001771_pt1 | contig 16138 bp, 11 predicted proteins | sample M_140807_EF_Meta_FD_87354 | JGI IMG/M metagenome (GOLD analysis project Ga0114972, IMG submission 87354) | Freshwater microbial communities from Lake Montjoie, Canada to study carbon cycling - M_140807_EF_MetaG | ecosystem: Environmental > Aquatic > Freshwater > Lake | place: Lake Montjoie... | reverse complement strand
TATCGTCATCCGCCATCGCGGCGTGATCGAGGCCGACATCCCGCTCGCGCCGCTGGAAAGCGAAGCGCCGCTCTATACCCGCCCCACCGTCGAGACACCGAAGCTGCCGCCGCTCGGCCCGGTGGCCGATCCCTGCGGGCTTGCCGCCGCGCTGGAGCGGCTCGTCGCCTGCCCCGATCTCTGCTCCCGTCGCTGGATCTGGGACCAGTACGACAGCATGGTCGGCGGGCAGACCGCGCGCCGGCCCGGCGCCGCAGATGCCGCAGTGGTGCGGATCGAGGATCATACGCGGGCCCTGGCCATGACCACCGATTGCACACCGCGGTATTGCCTGGCGGACCCCGAGGAAGGTGGCCGGCAGGCCGTCGCGGAGGCCTGGCGCAACTTGACCGCAGTGGGTGCGACGCCGCTGGCGATCACCGACAACATGAATTTCGGCAACCCGGAAAAGCCGGAGATCATGGGCCAATTCGCCGCCGCCGTGCGGGGCATGTCGGACGCCTGCACCGCACTCGATTTCCCCGTCGTCTCCGGCAATGTCTCGCTGTACAACGAGACCGAGGGGCGGGCGATCCTGCCGACCCCGGCGATCGGCGGCGTCGGCGTGCTGGCGGATGTGGGCCAGGCGGTGGGCCTGGCGCTCTCGCCCGGGTGCGATCTCGTGCTGGTCGGTGAGAGCCGCGGCTGGCTCGGCCAGTCGCTCTGGTTGCGTGAGATCGCGGGGCAGGAGGCAGGGCCGCCGCCGCCGGTCGATCTGGCCGCCGAACGGCGGAACGGTGATTTTGTCCGCGCCCGTATCCTGGCCGGCGAGGTCGTGGCCTGCCACGACCTGTCCGATGGCGGATTGCTGGTGGGGGTGGCGGAAATGGCGATGGCCGGGGCGACCGGGGCGCAGTTGACCGTGGCGCCCCCTGCTGGCCTCGCGCCGCACGCCTTCTGGTTCGGCGAGGATCAGGCTCGCTACGTGGTGGCCGTCGCCGATGGGGCGGCCTTCTGCCGGGCCGCGCAACTGGCAGGGGTGCCGGCGCTGCCGCTGGGGCGGAGCGGCGGGGAGGCCTTGGTGTTGCCGGGCGGTGAGACCATATCGGTGGCTCGGCTGAGCGCGGCGCATGAGGCGACGCTGCCGGCGCTGATGGCCTGAGCCGGCCGGAGAGGGGAGAGAGCCGCCATGCCGATGAACCCAGCGGATATCGAGACGCTGATCAAGGCGGCCTTGCCGGATGCACAAGTGACCATAGAAGACCTCGCCGGCGACGGCGATCACTACGCCGCGACGGTGGTCTCGGAGGCCTTTCGTGGCCTCAGCCGTGTGAAGCAGCACCAGCTCGTCTACGCCGCGCTGCAAGGGCGGATGGGCGGGGTGCTGCACGCTTTGGCCTTGCAGACCGCGCCGCCAGGCTGAAAATGACCCGCAACGCCCCAAGCGAGGAGCAAAGAACATGAGCAACCCGGCCTTCGAGCGGATCGAGTCCGACATCAAAGCCAACCCGGTGGTCCTCTACATGAAGGGCACCCCGGTCTTCCCGCAATGCGGCTTTTCCGCACGCGTGGTGCAGATCCTCAGCCATATCGGCGCGCCCTTCAAAGGCGTGAACGTGCTGGAGGACGCGGAAATCCGCGAAGGCATCAAGGAATACGCCAACTGGCCGACCATCCCGCAGCTTTATGTCAACGGCGAGTTCGTGGGCGGGTGCGATATCGTGATGGAGATGTTCCAGGCCGGTGAGCTGCAATCGATGCTCAAGGAACAGGGCATCCCGGTCAAAGACGAGGGCTGAGCGCCGGGCCGCATGGGCGGCAGGTGATTCCACCTGAGCGGATATTGCTCTAGCAGGCTGCGTTGAGATGGATCACAAAGTGATCCATCTCAACGAAGGTAACCTGCTCTAGCTATTGTGTTTTCCAGAGCAAGACATCCGTTCAGATGTTTCCATCTGAACGGAACTTGCTCTAGGCTTCCTTCGACCAATCTCGGAGGAAGCCGCAATGCCGACACTGCCGCATCGTGCCCTGGGCAAAGCTGGGCTCTCGGTCGCCACCATCGGCCTCGGCTGCATGTCGCTGTCGGGCGTCTATGGCGAGGCCGATGACGCCGCCTCAGAGAAGCTGGTTCGCGCCGCCATCGACCTTGGTGTGGATCACTTCGACAGCTCCGACATGTATGGCTGGGGCCATAACGAACAGGTGCTCGGCCGCGCGCTGAAGGGCGTGCGTGACAAGGTGGTGTTGGCGACCAAGTTCGGCCAAACCCAGAACCCGGGCGGCCCGAACGGCGTCAATGGCCGGCCGGACTTCGTCATCGCCGCCTGCGAGGCGTCGCTGAAGCGCCTCGGCGTCGATCACATCGATCTTTACTATCAGCATCGCGTCGATCCCGGCGTGCCGATCGAGGAGACGGTCGGCGCGATGAAGCAGCTGGTGGAGCAAGGCAAGGTCCGCTTCCTTGGTCTCTCGGAAGCGCGCCCGGCCACCATCACCCGCGCCCATGCGGTGCATCCGATCGCCTGCGTGCAGACCGAGTATTCCCTGCTGTACCGTCAGGAGGCGGAGGAGACCCGGGCCACCACCCGCCCGCTCGGCATCGCCTTCGTCGCCTATGCGCCGCTCGGCCGTGGCTTCCTGACCGGCGTCCTGCAGGATTTCGCGCAGATCGACGGCCGTCGTGCCGCGCATCCGCGCTTTCAGGAACAGAATTTCGCCGCCAACCGCAAGCTCGTCGCCGCCGTTGAGGCCATCGCCCGTGAGAAAGGCTGTACGCCATCCCAGCTCTGCATCGCCTGGCTCCTGGCGCAGGGGGAGGACGTCGTCACCATCCCAGGCACTCGCTACCTGCCGCGGCTTGAGGAGAATCTCGGCGGCCTGGCGGTTAGCCTGAGCGCGGCGGATGTCGCCCGGATCAGTGCCGCCGTGCCGGTCGGGGCTGCCGCCGGCACCCGCTACCCGGCGGGCGGTATGCAGGCGGTCTACGTCTGAACGCCATGTTCCTCCGTCGTAGGCTGCTGGCCGCCTCCGCCGCGCTCGGCCTGCCCGGGCTGGCCCGGGCGCAGGACTTCCCAAGCCGGCCGGTGCGGGTCCTGGTCGCCTTCGCGCCGGGCGGGCAGTCCGATACCGTCATGCGCCTGCTGGCGCCGAAGATGCAGGACGCGCTGGGCCAGAACCTGGTCATCGAGAACCGGCCGGGCGGCGGCGGTTCGGTCGCCGGCAATGCGGTCGCGCAGGCGCCGGCGGATGGCTACACGCTGCTGTTCGATGCCTTCAGCTTCCTGGTTGTCCCCTTCATCATCAAGGGCCTGAAGCCGGATTACGACGCGCAATTCGCCCCCGTTGGCCAGGCGGTCTCAGCGCCTTACGTGCTGGTGGCGAACGCCAAGCTCGGTGTTCGCACATTCGGGGCGTTCCTGGCGCTGGCCAAGCAGCGGCCGGGCCTTTCCTACGGCACGCCGGGCGTTGGCACGGTCGGGCATCTGGCCGGCGCGCTGCTGGCCCATCGCGCCGGTATTCAGTTGGAACACCTACCCTATCGCGGCGGCGCCGAGGCAGCGCGTGATGTCGCCGGCGGGCAGCTCGACGCGGCCATTGCGACGGCCAACAGCCTCCGCCCGGTGATCGAGGATGGCCGCGCCGTCGGACTTGCCCTGACCAGTGGCCAGCGCATGGGCACGCTCGCCAACCTGCCGACCATTGCCGAAAGCGGCTTTCCGGGCTTCGACCTGACGAGCTGGAACGGCCTTTTCGCCCCCGCCGGCACGCCCGCGCCGGTCATCGAAAAGATCGCGGCCGCCATGCAGACTGCGGTCGCCGATCCCCTGACCCGGGATCGGCTCAGGCTCGCCGGCAATGAGCCGCTCACGGAGGGTCCTGCGGCCTTTGCCGCGCGCATTACCCGCGAACGCCAGGTGGTGAGGGAGATCGTTGCCATGACCGGGTTGAAGGCTGAATGAGCGATGCGGATTGCGATTATCTGGTGATCGGTGCCGGCTCAGCCGGCTGCGCCGTCGCCGCCCGGCTGGGGGAGGCGGGGCACCGCGTCACCCTGCTGGAAGCCGGGCCGCCCGATCGGCATCCGTGGATCCATATCCCGGCGGCGATGCTGAAGCTGCTGCAGAACCAGCAGCTGGTGAACTGGGGCTATACGACGACGCCGGAGCCGGGCTCGAACAACCGCGAGATTCGCTGGCCACGCGGCCGCACGCTCGGTGGCTCCTCCTCCATCAACGGCATGCTCTATGTCCGCGGCAATCCGACCGATTTTGATACCTGGGCGCAGATGGGCTGCCGCGGCTGGTCCTATGACGACGTGCTACCGCTATTCCGCAAGTCCGAGACCTATGTGCAGAAGGGCGACGCGGCGTTCCGTGGCGGCGACGGGCCTTTGCAGGTCGAGGACTACCGGACCATCCTGCCGCTGACCCATCGTTTCATCGAAGCAGCGCAGCAGGCCGGGCATCCGTTCCAGCGCGACCTCAACGGCGCGGAGCAGGAGGGCGTCGGCTATTCGCAGATGACCCGGCTTGGCCGCTGGCGCGGCTCGACCGCGCGCACCTTCCTGGCCCGGGCGCGCGACAAGGTGCAGGTCGAGACCGAGGCGCAAGCAACCCGACTGCTGTTCGAAGGCGGGCGCTGCGTCGGCGTCGCCTTTCGCCAGAACGGCCAGATGCGCGAGCTGCGGGCGGGGCGGGAGGTGATCCTGTCGGGCGGCGCGGTGAACTCGCCACACCTGCTCCAACTGTCCGGCATCGGGCCGGCGGAACATCTGCAATCGCTGGGGATCGAGGTCCGGCACGACCTGCCGGCGGTTGGCGCCAATCTGCAGGATCACTACGTCTCACGCGTCCAGCACCGGGTGAAGGATACGTTGAGCACGAACCAACTCGCCCGCGGTGTCCGGCTGGTGGGGGAGGTGGCCAAGTTCTTTGGCCTAGGGCGCGGTGCGCTGACCTTCGGTGTGACCACGGCACAGGTCTTCACCCGCTCCCGCGAAGGGCTGGCGGCGCCAGACCTGCAATTGCTGTTCACCCCGGCGAGCTACGCGCTTGGCCAGTTCGGCGTGCTGGAAGACAAGCCGGGGATGACTTGCGCGATCTGTCCGGTGAAGCCGGACAGCCGCGGCACGGTCATGGTGAAGTCGGCCGACCCCTTCGAGAAGCCCGCGATCCGGCCGAACTACCTCGCCGCGCCTGAGGATGCGCGCAAGCTGGCCGCCGGCATCCGGCAGGTGCGGGAGATTTTCCGCCAACCGGCGATCACCCCCTATACCGTCGAGGAAATCCTGCCTGGGCCGGGGGTGGCGAGCGATGCCGAACTCCTCGCCTTCAACCGGCAATACGGCACGACGATCTACCATCCGGTCGGCACTTGCCGGATGGGTGAGGACCCAACGAGCGTGGTGGATAGCCGCCTGCGACTGCGCGGCGTCACCGGGCTGCGCGTTGCCGATGCCTCCGTCATGCCGACGCTGACCACTGGCAATACCAATGCGCCGTCCATCATGATCGGCGAAAAATGCGCCCAGATGGTGCTGGAAGACGCACGATAGGCGCGCCCGGCGCGCCGGGCTCTGCTATCTCCGCCCGGTGAAGCTGTTGCCCATGGATCTGCCGGTGGCCGAGGCGCTACCGGCGCTCACCGCCGCGCTTGCCGCGCAATCGAATGCCGTGCTGATTGCCCCGCCAGGCGCGGGCAAGACGACGCTTGTGCCACTGGTGCTGCGGGACCAGCCCTGGGCCGCGGGCGGCAAGCTGCTCGTCCTGGAGCCGCGCCGGGTGGCGGCGCGCGCGGCTGCCCGGCGGATGGCGGAGCTGCTTGGGGAGCCGCTTGGCGAGACGATCGGCCTGGCCACCCGGCTGGACCGCTTTGGTTCCGCGCGGATGCGTGTCGAAGTCGTCACTGAGGGCTTGCTGGTGCGGCGCCTGCAGGGTGATCCCGGCCTCGAAGGCGTCGCCGGCGTGCTGTTCGATGAGGCGCATGAGCGCAACCTCGATACCGATCTCGCGCTCGCGCTCTGTCTCGATTTGCAACGGGGCTTGAGGCCGGAGTTGCGGCTGCTGGCGATGTCGGCGACGCTTGATGGCGCCGCCTTCGCCGGGCTGCTCGGCGGCGCGCCCTGCATCGAATCGCTGGGCCGGGCTTTTCCGGTCACGCTCGCGCATCGCGCCCGCGATCTGGCCGACCCGAAGGAGCTGCCAGCGGCGATGGCCGCCGCCATCCGGACGGCGTTGCGTGAGCATCCAGGCGATGTCCTGGCCTTCCTGCCAGGCTGGGGTGAGATCCGCCGCACTGCCGAGGCGCTGGCAGGCGTGCCGGCCACTGTGTTGCCGCTGCATGGCGAACTGCCGGTGGCCGAACAGGACCGTGCCCTGGCCCCTGCCGAAGGGCGAAAGGTCGTGCTGGCGACCGCGATCGCCGAGACCTCGCTGACCGTCCCCGGTGTGCGGATCGTGGTCGATGGTGGCTTTCGCAGGGCCCCGAGGCTCGATCCGGCCAGCGGTCTCAGCCGTCTGGTCACCGTCCGTATCAGCAAGGCGGCCGCCGAACAGCGGGCGGGACGGGCGGGACGCACGGCGCCTGGCGTTGCCATCCGGCTGTGGTCAGAGGCCATGCATCGCGGCCTCGCTGCAGCTGACCGACCTGAAATCCTGGAAAGCGAGCTAGCTGGTCTCGCCCTCGACCTCGCCGCCTGGGGCGCCGTGCCGGCCGATCTCGGCTGGCTGGACCCGCCGCCGGCCGGGGCCCTGGCGGCGGCGCGAACGCTGCTCCAGGACCTCGACGCCCTGGATGCGGCGGGGCGGATCACCGCGATCGGTCGCCGGATGGCCGGGCTCGGGACGCATCCGCGGCTCGCGCGGCTGCTGGTCGAAGCCGCCACGCCGCCGGAGCGCGCACTGGCCGCCGATCTGGCGGCGCTGCTGGAGGAGCGCGATCCGCTGCGCGGGCGCGAGCCGCCGGCTGATATCCAGGCGCGGCTCGATCTGCTGGCGGGGGGCGATGATCCTGCGGCGGACCGCGCGACGCTGCACCGTATCCGCCGCAACGCAACGCTGCACCGTCGCCGGCTTGGCGTCGGCGCGGGGGTGGTGGCCGAGGGGGATGCCGGCGCGCTGCTCGCCGCCGGGTTCCCCGACCGGATCGCCGCCAAGCGCGGCGTAATGGATGGCGCCTTCCGGCTGGCGAGCGGGCAGGGGGCGCGTCTGGCCGTGACCGACCCCTTGGCCAAGGCCCCGCTGCTGGCCGTGGCCGACCTCGCGCTCCAAGGCACGGAGGCGCGTATCCGCATGGCCGCGCCGATCGAGCGTGCCATGTTGGAAGAACGTTTCCCGGATCGCTTCCGGCGCGAGGAGCGGGCGAGCTTCGATGCCCGGGCCGGCGCCGTGCTGGCGCGTCGGCGCCTGCGCTTCGGCCCGCTGGTGCTGGAGGAGACGACCATCCCGCACGCCACGCCGGCGGCCGTGGCGGCCGCGCTGGCCGAAGCCGTGGCGGCGCGGGGTCTGCGCGACCTGCCGTGGACGGCGGCCGCGCGGCAGGTCCAGGCGCGGATCGGCTGGCTGCGCCAGGTGGAAGGGGAAGCCTGGCCCGATCTTGCGGATACCGCCCTGGGCGCGGCGGTGCAGGACTGGCTGGCGCCGCATCTGCATGGGCTGTCGAAGCTTGCTGAACTGGCCGGGCTGGGTCTGACGGAGATCCTGCTGCACCGGTTGGACTGGCCGCAGCGCCAGCGGCTGGATACCGCCCTGCCGGCGCGCCTGCCGCTGCCGGCCGGACGCAGCGCCGCCATCGATTACGCCCGGGAGGTGCCGACGCTGGAGGCGCGCGCCCAGCACCTCTACGGCCTGGCTGGTCTGCCGCCGCTGGCGGAAGGGCGGGTGAAGCTGCAAGTGGCGCTGCTTTCCCCCGCCGGGCGGCCGATCGCGGTGACGGGCGATCTGGCCGGGTTCTGGCGGGGCGGCTGGCAGGATGCCCGCAAGGATATGCGGGGGCGCTATCCAAAGCATAATTGGCCGGAGGACCCGGCCCGCGCCGAGCCCGATCCACCCCGCCGGTAACGGACCTCAGCCGCCGATGCTGACGGAGCGATGCGTGAGAGCATGCTGTGTTCGCACTCGCTCACACACCCTGCTCTCCCGTTTGTTTGGTCGCGGGATTCAGCGCCTTCGGCGATCCCGCCTCAATGCGTCCCGCCCTAGTGGTCCGATCCCGACGCTTGGTACCCAAGCGTCGGGTGAATCGGCCCACCAAATCAATGGTTGGTGGTGCGTGCCAGACGGTACCATCCGTCTGGCACGCACCACTAGCGCGGCTCCTGCCGGCGGATCAGCAGGTCGCTATGTGGCAGGTTCAGCGTTGCCTCCAGGCTGAGAGGGCTTAGCTCCCCGGCCGGTTCGATGCGCCAGAAGCGGAAGCCCTGCCCATGAAGCCAGGCGACGAAGGCGCTGAGATCGGCCCGCGCCGTCATCATCCCGACCGCCCATTCGGTGATGATGGAGAGCTCCGGCGAACGGGCGATCAGCGCCGCTCCACCGCGCAGTGCCAGCGGCTCGCCGCCTTCGATGTCCAGGCGCAGCAGTTGGACGGGCGGGCCGGCTTCGGCGAAGAGGTGATCGAGGGTGGTGGCTGCCACCTGCTGCTTCACCGAATAGGTCGCGTGATAGCTGCTCGCCTGCTGAAAGCTGGGTGGGGCGATATTGCCGCTGCCGAAGTGGTCCGGCTCCTGCGCCAGTTCGACAGTGCCGATGTGGTCGCTGATGGCGCAGTGGTGCAGTTGGACAAACTGGTTGAGGCCGTTGATGAACAGGGTGGCCCGCAACAGCGGGATGAGTTGGGGATTGGCTTCGATGGCCTGCACCGTGCCAGCGGGCCCGACCGCCCGCGCCAAGGCCAACGTGTGGTAGCCGATATTGGCACCGATATCGATTGCCCGGCCGCCCGGCGGCGTTTGCCGCAGGATCGCCTGCTCCACATGGGGCTCCCAGGTGCCGCTGGCATAAAGATGTGGGGCGATATCGATGTCGCCTGGCGGCACGAAGATCCGCTGGTGCCGATGGGTGAAGGTCAGCACGCGATCGCCCAGGAAGATGGTCGCGGGTCTGGTCATGCCGAAGACGCTGGCCAAGCCTGCCGCGGCGACGCTCGGCGGCTCCTGCAGCCGCGCCTGGGCGAAGCGGGCTGCGAATTCCTCACTGCCGATGAAGGCGGCGATCAGCGCCTGCCGGTCGGCATGGCCGAACTCCAGATGCCCCTGCGTCTCCATGGCGTCAGGTGAGCGGCCGAGCAGGGTGCGATAGGCGGCGATGATCTCATCGGCGGTTACGGCCATGTGCGGGCGGTCCCTGTCACCTGTTATGGTCGTCGCGGCCCGCCCGCCGGGCAAACCCAGCCCTCGTTCAGCCCTGCCGGAAAAACCGCAAGGTGATCCAGCGACCGCGCGTATAGTTGAGGCCGCTGACCTCCCCAAGCGGCTGCGGCACAAAGCCCAGTGCCGCGGCCATGGCCTGGAAATCGCCCAACGCGCGATCGCCCACCGCCACCACCCGGCCAGGGCCGGCGCCCAGGAACTCCGCCGCCGCCCCGCCGGTCGAGAGCAGCTTCGCCTCACCGCCGAGGGCGAACAGCACGGACGGCTCGGCATGGCTGGTGATGCCGAAATCCCGCGCCGGCAACCCAGGGGCCTGGGCTGCGAGCAGGGTGGCGATCCGGGGGGCGATCCAGATCGGGCTTAAGCGGGGCGCGATGCCTTCCAGCACCGCGGCATAGAGCGGTATTGCCAGGATGGCGGCGTAAAAGCCCGCCTGCCCCCAATCGCCGCGCCCGTTACCGATCGCCCTGAGCACCGCCCAGGCCAGGACCGCCGCCGCCGGTAGCGCGAATAACCCGGCCAGCGGCGGAAACGGCAGCAACAGGAGACCGGCGAGATTGCCGAGGATCGCCAGCCCGACGGCGACGCTGATCAGCACAAAGAGTGCAAAGCCGCGCCACCAGCGGGGCGGCATCCAGCGCAGCGGGTCCATCGCCCAGGCGGCGCCGAGCAGGAACAGCGCCGGAAACAGCGGCAGCACATAATGCGGCAGCTTGGTGGGTACCGCTTCGAAGACCAGCCAGCTCGGGACCACCCAGGCCAGCAGGAAGCGGGTTCGGGGCAGCGTCCGCTCGCGCCAGATCGCGGGCAGCGCGAGCAGCACAAGAAAGGCCCCGGGGAAGGCGGTGATGCCGAAGGTCCCCAGGTAAAGGCCGGGCGGCCCGCCGTGCTTCTCCTCCCCGCTGCCGATCTTCGCCAGCATGTCGCCGCCCACGGATTGCTGAAAGAACCGGCCTTCCGTGGCAATGCCGATGGCGATGAACCACGGCGCCGCGGCCAGGATCATCAGCGGCACGCCCCAGCCCGGCCGCAGGGCCCGGAACCAGGGGGCGCCGCGATCGGCGATCGCCAGGGTGATCCCGGCCAGCAGTGGCACCATGGGGCCGACCGGTCCCTTGAGTAGCGCGGCGCCGCCCAGCAGTAGCCAGAAGCCCGCCGCCTGACGCGCGCTGAAGTGGCCCGGACGCAGATAGGCCTGTCCGAACAGCCCCATGGCGGCGGTGACGCAGGCCAATAGGGCCGCGTCAGTCTTGGCGATGTGCACCTCGGCGACCACGACCATGGCGGCGGCCAGCAGCGCCGCGGCCAGGCAGGCCGGCCGGCGCCCGACCAGGGTGCGGCCCCAGTGAAAACAGGCCTGCACGGCAAGCAGCGCACCGAGCAGGGAGGCGAGGCGATAGGCCCAGATATCCCCGCGCCCGCCGAGGCCTGTCGCCTCAAGCGCATGCACCGCCGCGGCTTGCAGCCAGTAGATGCCGGCGGGCTTCTTGTTCCGCTCCTCCGCGCCAAGCCGGATATGGACGTAGTCCCCGGTTTCGACCATTTGCCGGCTCGCCTGCGCGAAGCGTGCCTCGTCGCGGTCGGTCGCCGGGATGCTGAAGAAGCCAGGCAGCCAGAGCAGCAGGCAGAGCAGCAGCAGGGCGAGCCGCGGCCTGCGTCCCGCCGCCTCACTGAGCGAAGCGAGCCCCACCGGCGGGCGATCTCCGAGCTGCTTTCCCATCCGGTTGCACTAGCACGCGTGGCGGGGTGGGACCATAAACCGCCGGCCCATGGCCCAAGCCCCGCCGAACCCTGCCCGTCGCGCCGCCCTTGCCCTGCTAGAGGGGGTGATGCAGCGGCATCGCCCGCTGGAAGACGCGCTCGACGCGCTGCCGATGCATGGCCGGCCGCATCGCGTGCGTGGCGCTGGCGAGGCGCGTCCCGGCGCCGCGCTCGCGCCGCGCGACCGGGCCGCCGGGCATCGGATCGCCGCGATGGTGCTGCGGCGTGCTGGCAGCCTTGATGCCGTGCTTGAGCCGCTGCTGCGCCGTGAGCCGCCGCCCACCGTGCGCAACGTGCTGCGGATTGGTGCGGCGGAGTTGCTGTTGTTGGCGACCCCGGCCCATGCCGCGGTGGCCAACGCGGTCGATCTGGTCCCGGCGCCTTTCGCTGGTCTGGTCAATGCGGTGCTACGGAAGATCGCCACCGGCGGCGCGGCGCTGCTGGAAGGGCTGGATGCCGAGCGGCTGGATACCCCACCTTGGCTCTGGAGCGCCTGGCACGCCGCCTATGGCGATGCGGTACGGATGATCGCTGCGGCGCATCGCCTGGAGGCGCCGCTCGACCTGACCATCAAGCCTGGGGCGGCGGCACCGCCGGGCGGCGTGGCCCTGCCGACGGGCAGCTGGCGCTATCCCGCCGGGACGCGGGTGACCGAGTTGCCCGGTTTCGATGCTGGGGATTTCTGGGTGCAGGACGCCGCGGCCGCCTTGCCGGCGCGCCTGCTGGCGCCCCGCGCGGGGGAGCGCATTGCCGATCTCGGGGCCGCGCCAGGCGGCAAGACCGCCCAACTCGCCGCCGCCGGCGCCCTGGTGACGGCGGTGGAGCGCGATCCGCAACGGGCCCGCCGGCTGGACGAAAATCTGGCGCGGCTGCGGCTGGAGGCGACGCTGGTGGAGGCCGATCTGCACCAATTCATCGCCGCCGAACCCTTCGATGCGGTGTTGCTGGATGCGCCTTGCACGGCGACCGGCACCATGCGCCGGCATCCCGACCTGCCCTTCCTGAAGCGCGCGCGCGACATCCCGGCGATGGCCGAGTTGCAATCCGCTATGCTGCGTGAGGCGGCGCGCTTGCTCGCGCCCGGCGGGCGTCTTGTCTTCGCCACGTGCTCCTTGCAGCCGGAGGAGGGTGAGGCACAGGTGCCCGTGGCGGCCGCGGCGGGGCTGGTCCTCGATCCCGTGCGGCCGGAGGAGTTGCCCGGCCTGACGGAAGCCATTTCGGCCAATGGCACGGTGCGGACCCGGCCTGATTTCTGGCCGGAATTGGGCGGGCTGGACGGCTTCTTTATCGCCCGTTTCCGCCGCCCGGGCTGACCCGCGTCGCGTTTGCCCATTGCGCCCGGTGGCGCCTGGGGTTCACACTCCGATAGCCGCAGGGCCGGGGCAGGGAAGGGACACGACAACCAATGCATGACATCGTCATTCGCGGGGGCACCATCGTCGATGGGACCGGCGCTGAGCGCTATACGGGCGATATCGCCATCGATGGCGACCGCATCGCCCAGGTCGGCGGCAAGGCCGGGCCTGGCAAGCGCGAGGTCAAGGCCGAAGGCCGCCTTGTTGCCCCGGGCTGGGTGGATGTGCACACGCATTACGACGGTCAGGCCACCTGGGACCCGGTGCTCGCTCCCTCCTCCTGGCATGGCGCGACCACGATCATGTTCGGCAATTGCGGCGTCGGCTTCGCGCCGGTGCGGCCGCGGCATCATCAGGCGCTGATCGACCTGATGGAAGGGGTCGAGGACATCCCCGGCATTGCCTTGGCTGAGGGGTTGAAGTGGGACTGGGAAAGCTTCCCGGAATACCTCGATGCCCTGGCGCGCCTGCCGCGCACCATCGATATCGCAGCCCAGGTCGCGCACCACCCGTTGCGCGTCTTCGCCATGGGCGAACGCGCGATCAACCGCGAGCCCGCGACCGCCGCGGATATCGAGCTGATGGGCCGGCTGACCGAGGAGGCGCTGCGGGCCGGCGCCTTCGGCTTCACGACCAGCCGGACCGACCAGCACAAGACCCCGGACGGTGACCTGGTGCCTGGCCGCTTCGCCGAGCATGAGGAGTTGCTGGCGATTGGCCATGCCATGGGCCGGGCCGGGCGCGGCGCCTTCGGCATGCTCTCCGACTTCGAGGACGAGGCCGCCGAGTTCGGCTGGCTGCGGCAAGTGGCGAAGGACAGCCACCGGCCGGTGTGGTTCCTGCTGACCGACCGCAGCTACGACCCGCAGCGCTGGCGGCGGCTGATGGATGGCGTGCGCGCGGCGCGGCGGGATGGCTTGGCGCTCTCGGCCCAGGTGGCGGGTCGGCCGGTCGGGCTGATCCTCGGCCTCACCACCTCGCTCAACCCCTTCGCTTTGCGTGAGGGCTTTGCCGATCTCGCCAAGCTCTCGCCAGCCGAACAGCTGGCCCGGCTGCGCGACCCGTCGGTGCGCGCGGCGATCCTGGCTCAGGAGGCCTCGCCCCGGTTGATGGACGTGCTGCCGCCGCTATCGCGGCAGATCGCGACGCGTTGGGACCGCATGTACGACCTGGGCGGTGTGCCCGATTACGAACCGCCGCCGGAAAAGAGCATCGCCGCGCTGGCCGCCAAGACCAATCAGAGCCCGCAGGAATATTGCTACGACTTCCTGACCGGCGGCGATGGCTCTCGCATGCTCTATTTCCCGGTCACCAACTACGTCCATGGCGACCTCGAAGTGGTGCGGGAGATGATTACCGACCCGCACACGCTGCTCGGCCTTTCCGACGGCGGGGCGCATTGCGGCGTGATCTGCGATGCCTCGATGAACACCACCATGCTGACCCATTGGGTGCGCGACCGCAGCCGCGGCGAGCGCCTGCCGCTGGAATTCGTGATCCGGCGCCAGACCAGCGAGAACGCCGACTTCTTCGGCTTCAACGATCGTGGACGCCTTGCGGTCGGCAAGAAGGCGGATGTCAACGTGATCGATTTCGAAGCGCTGGCGCCCCACCATCCGGAGATGATCTACGACCTGCCGGCCGGCGGGCGGCGACTGGTACAGCGGGTCGATGGCTATGACATGACCATCTGCTCGGGCACGCCGATCTTCGAGCAGGGCGTCGAGACCGGCGCGCGGCCGGGCAAGCTGGTGCGGGCGGGGTGAGTGTCGGCGGGGGCTCTGCCCCCACGGCCCCGCTGGGGACCGGACCGGTCCCCGGACCCCTGTAGGAAGCTATTGAAGCCGGGAGAGGCCCCTAAAGGGTCGCTCCCGGCTTCGGTGATTCATGGGGTCCAGGGGCCTTTCGGCCCTCGGCAGGGGGACGAGGGGATCGGACGCACTGCGCCCGATCGTCCCTCTCGTCACCCAAGCCCGCACCGCGCTAGCCTGCCGCCATGCGCCAGCTCCACCTCAACCTCTTCATCCATGGCCGCGGCCATCACGAGGCGGCCTGGCGGCATCCGAATGCCTCGCCGTTGCCGCTTGAGGACATCACCTATTACGTCGAGATGGCGCAGCGCGCCGAGCGCGGCTTGTTCGACAGCATCTTCTTCGCGGATCAGTTGGCGCTCGGCCCCGACGTCGCGCAGGCGCCGCGCACCTGGCTGGAGCCGGTCACGACGCTGGCGGCGCTTGCCATGGCGACGAACCACATCGGGCTGATCGCGACCTGCAGCACGACCTATACCGAGCCCTACAATCTGGCGCGGCAATACGCGACGATCGACCACATCAGCCGCGGCCGCGCCGGCTGGAATATCGTCACCTCCTGGCTGGCGACGGCGGCCGGGAATTTCGGCGATGCGCCGCCGCTCGACCACGCGGCGCGCTACGCGCATGCCGAGGAGTACATGCAGGTGGTCTCCGGTCTCTGGGATTCCTGGGGCCCGGATGCCGTGCTGGATGACCGTGAGCAGGGCGCCTATGCCCGTGGCGATCGCATCCGTCCGATCGACTTCAAGGGCGAATACTACCAGGTTCAGGGGCCGCTGAACCTGCCGCGCGGGCCGCAGGGCCGGCCGGTCTTCGTGCAGGCCGGCTCGTCGGAGACCGGCAAGCGCTTCGCCGCGCGCCATGCCGAGGCGGTCTTCACCGCGCAGATGGAGAAGGCGACGGCGCGTGACTTCCACGCCGAGCTCAAGGCGCTGGCGGCGGGCGAGGGCAGGGCGCCCGACCAGGTGCTGGTGCTGCCTGGCCTCTCCCCGGTGATCGCCGGAACGGAGGCGGAGGCCGAGCGAATTATGCGCGAGCTGAATGATCTCAGCGACCCGGAGGTTGGCCGCAAGCGCCTGTCGGGCCGGTTCGGCGGGCACGACTTCTCTTACCTGCCGCTCGACAAGCCGCTGTCGCCCGAGGATTTCCCCGACCCTGAGACTGTGCAGGCGGCGCGCAGCCGGACCGAGGTGATCATCGGCCTCGTGCGGCGCGAGCGGCCGACCTTGCGGCAACTGCTCGGCTATCTCGCCGGTGCGCGCGGGCACTACGTCACCGCCGGCACACCCGAGCGCGTCGCCGACCTGATCGAAGATTGGTTCACCGATGGCGCGGCCGACGGCTTCAATCTCATGCCACCGGTGCTGCCGGGCATGCTCGACCTCTTCATCGAGCAGGTGGTACCGATCCTGCAGCGCCGCGGCCTGTTCCGCACGGAATACACGGCGACGACGCTGCGCGGCCATTACGGGCTGGCCCCGCCGCCCACGCGCTGGGCCTAGAGCAGCCTCCGTTCAGACGGAATCGTCTGAACGGAGGCTGCTCTAGAGCGCGATGCGTTGAGGCGGCATCGCCGAAGGCGCTGAACCGCGCGATCCAACACATGCTAGAGCGGGCTGCGTGAACGCATGTGAACGCAGCATGCTCTAGAGCGCGATGCGTTGAGGCGGAATCGCCGAAGACGCTGAATCGCGCGATCCAACACATGCTAGAGCGGGCTGCGTGAACGTATGTGAACGCAGCACGCTCTAGCGCGGCGGTTTGCCCTGTGGGGGTTGCAAGCAACGATTCCCCAGACCGTGCAGCGCTACAGACTGGCCGTCCCGCCAAGGAATACTTCTGATGCCCAGCGCCCAGTC
>Ga0114972_10001770_pt1 | contig 16141 bp, 10 predicted proteins | sample M_140807_EF_Meta_FD_87354 | JGI IMG/M metagenome (GOLD analysis project Ga0114972, IMG submission 87354) | Freshwater microbial communities from Lake Montjoie, Canada to study carbon cycling - M_140807_EF_MetaG | ecosystem: Environmental > Aquatic > Freshwater > Lake | place: Lake Montjoie... | reverse complement strand
GTCAGCAAATGCTTTTAAAAAAGAATCAATTGTATAAAATAGAATAGGCTTTTCTTTCAACAACAAAAATTGCTTTGGTATATCAGTCTTCATTCTACTTCCTGAACCACCGCCAACAATTACTGCTATTTTTTTCATCAGACTTAAAATTTGAAATAGTAATTAACTCGCTTTATATATTGAAATTTCTTGACTGCCATTGGAGTGTTTCATTGCGCGGTACATTCCAGCACTATTAAAAACCATAGCTGTATTGGCTTGCGCATCGATTCCAATCATACCACCTTCTCCATTTATTTTTTTTAATTTATCATGTACTACAAAATTCATTGCATCTTGTAAAGAAAGTCCTTTGTATTCAATTAGCGCACTAACATCATAAGCTGCAACAGCTCTAATAAAAAGTTCTCCATGCCCTGTGCAGCTGATGGCACAAGTATTATTGTTAGCATAAGTACCTGCCCCAATAATAGGACTATCCCCTATTCTGCCGTACTTTTTATTTGTCATACCACCAGTACTAGTAGCTGCTGCAATGTTTCCAAATTGATCACAAGCAACTGCTCCAACTGTGCCAAATTTTTTATCTTTAAAAGATTCTGCCAAGTCTTGATGGGTGTGATCTAACGAATAACTATCACTATCTCTAATTTCTTTCCATTGATCATATCGAAATTTCGAAAAAAAATATTCATCGGGCATAAGTTTTACTCCTTGTTTAATAGCATAATCATTTGCGCCCTTGCCACTTAAAAAAACATGGTTACTATTTATCATCACTTCATTAGCTAAATCTATTGGATTCATTACATTTCTAACACCTGCTATTGAACCTGCGGCTAAAGTTTTTCCATCCATGATTGCTGCATCCATTTCTTGCACACCTTTTTTAGTGAATACTGCTCCTCTTCCTGCATTAAATAATATATTGTCTTCTAAAAGTTTTATTGCAGAAATAATTGCGTTGATTGCGCTTTCTCCCTTCTCCAAAGCAGAAAATCCTAATAATAGCGCGGCTTCTAACCCATTCAAATAAGCCTTTTCTAGCTCTAGGGTCATTTCCGATTTTAAAATAGTACCTGCACCGCCATGAATGACAATTGAAAAAGGTTGCATTTATTTTTTAGTTTTAAATTTATTTGATTAATAACGACTTTGCCTCTGCTAATAATTTATTTTTATCAATTGCAACTGTTCCTACCTCTTCACAAACCAATCCTCCAGCAATATTTGCGAGCTCTGCCATCATTTGAAAATTTTGCGTTGCTGCATAAACAATAGCAGCAACTGCAATTACAGTATCTCCTGCACCGCTAACATCTGCAATGGTTCTAACATGAGTTGGGATAATTTTACTTTCATTTCCATCATTATAATAAACTCCTTTTTCTGAAAGTGTAATAAAAGAAGACTTGTGTTGTAAATTTTCAAACAATGAAGCATGAATAGAATTCATAAAATCTTCATTCAATTCGTCTTGTACTATATTCAAAGCATCTTTGGCTTCTTGCAAATTGGGCTTAAAGATGTCTGCATTTTTATAACAAAAGAAATTTTTTCTTTTTGGATCAACTGCTACTAAAACATTATTTGAATGGCAAATTCGAATCGCTTCTGTGATTGTTTTTTCTGTTAAAACTCCTTTATTATAATCCTCCAAAATAACAATATGCGGCTTTTCAGTTTGGATGTATTTTGTTAATTGAAGTAATAAATTATTTTCTTCTTGCGTATCTATTGCGTTAGTCATCTCAGCATCTAATCGCATCATTTGCTGATTTTTGCTGATAATGCGAATCTTATTAGTTGTAATTCGAAGATCACTTTTAATTAAATAATCAGTATTGATTTCACTTTTATTTAAAAGATTTATGAGTTGATTTCCATCTCCATCATTTCCAACAATAGTAAGCATATGAACATTACAACCTAATGATTTTGCATTCAATGCAACATTAGCAGCGCCTCCAATTCTTTGTTCTCTTTTTGAAACAGTTACAATTGGAACTGGCGCTTCTGGTGAGATTCTTTCAACCCTTCCCCACCAATAGGTATCAAGCATTGCATCGCCTACTACTCCGATTTTTATATTGTTGAAATTATCAAATAAAGTATCGAATTCTGTATGATTCATAAACTATTACGCTTTGTTTTTTTGTGCTACGGCTATATAATACAAAGGTATTCCAATCAATGTTATAATTAATCCTGGCCATGTAAATTCAGGCTTATAGATTATTAAAAGTCCACAAAAAGTTAAACCCATTATTATATATACAATAGGTAAAAAGGGATATCCAAAAGCTTTATATGGCCTTTCAATATCCGGACGTTTTTTTCTCAAAATAAATATTCCAGCAATGGTAAGTACATAAAAAATGACAACCACAAAAGAAACCATGTCTAATAAATCTCCGTATTTGCCACTCAAGCAAAGTATACTGGCCATTGCGCATTGAATCCATAAAGCCCAAGCAGGAACAGTATTTTTATTAAGTATAGAAGCTTGTTTAAAAAACAATTTATCTTCTGCCATGGTATAATAAACTCTTGCACCTGCAAGTATCAATCCATTATTACAACCAAAAGTTGAGATCATAATCATAATGGCGATGATAGCAGTACCGCTATTACCAAAAATAGCTTGAGATGCACTTAATGCTACTCTATTATCTTTTGCAAATGCCAATTCATTTAAGGGAACTGTAGCCAAATAAACCACATTCATTAGTAAATAAATAACGGTAACTATTAAGGTTCCTAAAAACAAACTGAGTCCGATATTTCTTTTAGGATTTTTAATTTCCCCTGCAATAAATGTTACATTGTTCCATGCATCGCTACTAAAAATACTCCCTACCATTGCGCTGGCAATAGCTCCAAGTGCAACTCCACCAATCAATGGTTTGTAATCTATAACACCTTCTGCTGATTTTGTAACATGATTTAAATCCCAAGCATTCATCCAATTAGATTGCCAAATTTTGGAATTAAATGCAATAAGTCCCATAATAATCAAACCAAATAGAGAAATCAATTTTGTGGAGGTGAAAAATGTTTGTATCATTTTTCCAGTTTCAATACCTTTTGTATTGATAAATGTAAGCAGTATCAATAAACCAATTGCTACTAATTGAGCATAGTGGATTTTTAATCCTACAACTTGAAACGTATTAATATCTTCCCATGCAAGTATAGGAAAAAAGTAACCTGCAAATTTTGCAAACCCCACTGCTACGGCTGCAATTGTACCGGTTTGTATAACAGAGAAAAAACTCCATCCATATAAAAATCCTAACAATGGATTATATGCTTCTTTTAGATAAACATATTGACCACCTGCTTTTGGAAACATAGCACTTAACTCACCATAACTCAAAGCTGCCGTTAATGTCATAAACCCTGTTATAATCCATGCGGTTAATAACCAACCTGCACTACCCAATTCTTTTAGCATATCCGCACTTACAATAAAAATACCGGAGCCAATCATTGAACCAGCAACAATCATTGTTGCATCTGTTAGCCCAAGTGTTGGTGTAAATGTTTTGTTTGAATTTGTCATGAATTAGAGTTGAACACATTAAAAAATCCCACTTATCAAGCGGGATTGAAGATAAGAATTCTTTTCTTAATTATTTTTCTTTGCTTTTGAGTTTTTCGTTCATGCCTTCAACAACATCATTTGTAATGTTTAATGATGAATCTTTATAAACCATATAATCAAGCCCATTACCAACTGTAAGAATAAAGGCATATCCTTTATTTTGATTGTATTCTTCTAAATATTGTTTTAATTGTTTTTGAATGTCTTCAAGAAATTTATAGCTTTTTTCATTTAACTGTTGTGTCAACATTTGTTTTTTAGTATCCACACGTTGTTGTTGATCCAACAATATTTTTTGAAAAGACTCTGCTTGTGATTGTGTAATAGAAGATGATTTTTTAAGGAAGTTATTTTTTTGATTTTCCAAATCACGATAAGACGCCTCCCATTCTGATTCAATTGATTTTTGTTCTTGCTCTAATGCCAATCTGTTTTTTTTGATGTATCCAATTTTTTCATTCATAGAATCCAGATCTACATAAGCAATTATCGGCTTGTGTGAATTATTTAGAGCTGTTCCAGACACGTTTTTTTTGCATTCATGTTTATTGTTGCTTTTGCAAGAAAAATGCAGGTAATAAAGAATCGCTACTGCAATGAGTAAAACGATATTCAGTACAAGTGTAATTTTTTTCATGTTTTTATTTTTATTTTTTATTTGTCAGATGCTATATTTTTTTCAATAATCAACTGAATCATTTTCATTTGCAAACATTAGCAAGATAACACAATCTTCTTTTTGAGAAATTAATTTTAGAAAAAATTGTGACTATCTTATCCAAATAAGAAAGGGTGTCGAATGACACCCTTTCAGTAAATTAAATTATAGATGATTTATTCTTCTTCATCAAAAGTCATTGCTTCTTTTGTAGTCATAAGTAATTCATATTCTTCTTTACTTCCTACAATCATGTTTTCAAAATCGCGTAAACCTGTACCTGCAGGAATATGATGACCTGTGATTACATTTTCTTTTAGACCTAACATTTCATCTGTTTTTCCAAGAATAGCAGCCGAACTTAATACTTTAGTTGTTTCTTGGAAAGAAGCTGCTGAGATCCAACTTTGTGTACCTAAAGAAGCTTTGGTGATACCTAATAACAAAGGAGAAGAAGTTGCAGGTTTTGCATCACGATACTCAACTAGTTTTTTATCTGCTCTTCTTAAAATTGAATTTTCTTCTCTGATTTCTCTTAGTGTAACAATTTGACCAGATTTCAATGTTGTACTTTCTCCACTTTCAGTTACTACTTTTTTATCGTAGATATTATCGTTTTCAACATTAAAGTCTAATCTGTCTTCAACATCTCCTTCAAGGAATTTAGTATCTCCTGCATCTTCGATAGTTACTTTACGCATCATTTGACGCACAATTACTTCGATATGCTTATCATTAATTCTTACCCCTTGTAAACGATATACTTCTTGAATTTCATTCACAACATATTCTTGAACAGCAAAAGGACCTTTGATATCCAAAATATCTGCTGGTGAAATTTGCCCATCACTCAAGGCAGCTCCTGCTTTAACGAAATCGCCATCTTGTACTAATATCTGACGACTCAAAGGAACTAAATATTTACGTGTAACGCCATCTTTTGCTTCAACACTAATTTCTCTGTTACCACGTTTGATGGTACCAAAATTAACTACTCCATCAATTTCACAAACAACTGCAGGATTACTTGGATTTCTTGCCTCAAACAATTCTGTTACACGAGGAAGACCTCCAGTGATATCTTTCAATTTGCTTAATACTCTTGGAATTTTAACTAACACCTGTCCGCTTCGAACATCCTCACCTTCTTCAATCACAATGTGAGAACCTACTGGCAAGTTGTATTTCTTTTCCTCTTTACCTGCAACAATGATTGTTGGAAGTTTAGTTTTATCTTTTGTTTCAATTACCACTTTTTCTCTGTGACCAGTTTGTTCATCTGATTCATCACGGTAAGTTATGCCCTCAAGTATTGATTCGAATTTGATTTTACCATTACTTTCAGCTACGATTACATTATTAAATGGATCCCATGTACAAATAACATCTCCTTTAGTGATTTTTTGTCCATCTTTTACACTCAAAATTGAACCGTACGGAATATGCATAGTGTTCAGCAAACGATCTGATTTCACATCGATGTTTCTGATTTCACCTGTACGCCCTATTACCACAACAATTTTCTTTCCTTCGCTATTTTCTGTACTTACTGTTCTTAATCCATCGAACTGAAGTGTTCCGTCAAATTTAGCCACCAATGTAGATTCAACCGAAGCAGATCCTGCCACACCACCCACGTGGAAAGTACGAAGTGTTAACTGAGTACCTGGTTCACCAATTGATTGTGCAGCAATGATTCCAACCGCATCACCTCTTTGTGCTAAAGAACCTGAAGCCAAGTTTTTACCATAACATCTTACACATACACCACGCTTACTTTCACAGGTTAAAACTGAACGAATTTCAACAACTTCAATTCCTGTTTCTTCTATTTTTTTAGCAACATCAGCAGAAATTTCTTCTCCTGCTCTTGCAATAATTTCATCAGTTAAAGGATGCATAACATCATATAAAGAAGTACGCCCTTCAATTCTATCGCTTAATCCTTCAATAATATCTTCATTATCTTTTAATGCAGAAGTTGCAATTCCACGAAGGGTTCCACAATCTTCATCATTGATAACAACATCTTGAGCAACATCCACCAAACGACGAGTTAGATAACCCGCATCGGCTGTTTTCAAGGCTGTATCCGCCAACCCTTTACGCGCACCATGAGTTGAGATAAAGTATTCCAATACACTCAATCCATCTTTAAAGTTTGCAAGAATTGGATTTTCAATGATTTCGCTACCAGATGAACCAGATTTTCTTGGCTTAGCCATCAAACCTCTTAATCCAGCAAGCTGCTTAATCTGTTGCTTACTACCACGCGCACCCGAATCTAGCATCATGTAAACAGAGTTGAACCCTTGTTTGTCAATTGCCAATTCACGAATTAACGTTTCTGTTACTTTAGTATCAACACGACTCCAGATATCAATAATCTGATTGTATCTTTCATTATTTGTAATTAGACCCATGTTGTAACTATCCCAAACTTCAGCAACCTCCGTTTGAGCGGTTTCTACTAGTTGTTCTTTAACAGCAGGAATAATCAAATCATTGATGTTGAATGATAATCCACCGCGGAATGCCATACGGAATCCAAGTGTCTTAATATCATCAAGGAATCTAGCAGTAATGGGAACACTGGTCCATTTAATAATGTCTCCAATGATTTCTCTTAATGCTTTTTTAGTGAGCAATGCATTTACGAATCCAACTTCTTTTGGAACAAATTGATTGAAAATTACACGACCTACTGTTGTTTCGATTAATTTGAATGTTAGTGTTCCGTCTGGATTACGGAAATTGGCTTTTACTCTGATGTTTGCATGTAAATCAATTTGCTTTTCATTGTATGCAATGATAACTTCATCAGCAGAATAGAACGCTTTACCTTCGCCTTTAACTATATCATCACCCATTGTTTTCTTTCCTTTGGTGATGTAGTATAAACCAAGCACCATGTCCTGAGAAGGAAGAGTGATTGGTGTTCCGTTTTGTGGATTTAAGATATTGTGAGAAGACAACATTAATAATTGTGCTTCTAATATTGCAGCATTGCTCAAAGGTACGTGCACCGCCATCTGATCTCCATCAAAATCCGCATTGAAGGCGGCTGTAACTAAAGGATGTAAATGAATTGCTTTTCCTTCAATTAATTTTGGTTGGAAAGCCTGAATAGATAATCTATGTAGCGTTGGGGCCCTGTTCAACATTACAGGGTGACCTTTTAAAATATTTTCAAGAATATCCCAAATAATAGCTTCTTTTTTATCAACTAATTTTCTAGCACTCTTTACTGTTTTCACAATACCTCTTTCGATAAGTTTACGAATAATAAATGGCTTAAATAATTCAGCGGCCATATCTTTTGGTAAACCACATTCGTGCATTTTCATTTCAGGACCAACCACAATTACAGAACGACCAGAATAATCCACACGTTTTCCTAACAAATTCTGACGGAAACGACCTTGTTTTCCTTTTAATACATCACTTAATGATTTTAACGCTCTGCCACCTTCTGCTTTTACAGCATTTGATTTACGGCTATTGTCAAACAAAGAATCAATTGATTCTTGCAACATACGTTTTTCATTACGTAAGATTACTTCCGGCGCTTTAATTTCCAACAAACGCTTTAAACGATTGTTACGAATAATAACACGACGATATAAATCATTCAAATCTGAAGATGCAAACCTTCCGCCATCCAAAGGCACTAAAGGTCTTAATTCTGGTGGTATAACAGGAATATACTGCATTACCATCCACTCAGGCTTATTTAAAATTCTTGTATTGGCTTCACGGAAGCTTTCTACAACGCTTAGACGCTTTAAGGCTTCTGCTTTACGTTGTTGAGAGGTTTCGTTTGCTGCCGCATTTCTTAAATCATAACTTAATTGATCTAAATTCAAACGCTCTAATAATCCATGAACCGCTTCAGCACCCATTTTAGCGATAAACTTGTTTGGATCTTCATCCATCAACATTTGATTGTCTTTAGGTAAAGCATCCAATATATCCAAGTATTCTTCCTCCGTTAATAAGTCTCCAAAATTTTGGCCTTTATCTGCTCTGATTCCTGACTGAATCACTACAAATCTTTCATAATAAATGATGGTTTCTAATTTCTTAGAACTCATCCCTAATAAATAACCAATTTTGTTTGGCAATGATTTAAAATACCAAATATGAACAACAGGAACAACCAATTTGATGTGTCCCATTCTTTCGCGACGAACTTTTTTCTCTGTAACTTCTACTCCACATCGATCACAAACGATACCCTTGTAACGTATACGCTTATACTTTCCACAAGCACACTCGTAATCTTTTACAGGTCCGAAAATTCTTTCGCAAAACAAACCATCTCTTTCTGGCTTATAAGTACGATAGTTAATAGTTTCAGGCTTGATGATTTCTCCAAAACTCTTTTCCAAGATAACGTCTGGTGACGCTAACCCAATAGTGATTTTTGAGAAACTAGGCCTTTGACGATTTTCTTTTTTGAATGCCATATAATTGTTTAAATATTGTTATTGTAATTATTAAAGTTGCTTGTTTTTAAATATCCAATTACTCAAATTTCAAATCCAATCCTAAACCTCTTAACTCATGAACCAATACATTGAATGATTCTGGAATACCAGCTTTTGGAATGTTTTCACCCTTCACAATTGCTTCATAAGTTTTAGCCCTTCCAATAATATCATCAGATTTCAAGGTTAATAATTCCTGAAGAATATTAGAAGCACCGTAAGCCTCTAAAGCCCAAACCTCCATCTCTCCAAAACGCTGTCCACCAAACTGTGCCTTACCACCCAAAGGTTGTTGTGTAATTAAACTGTATGGTCCAATTGAACGAGCATGCATTTTATCATCCACCATGTGATGCAATTTGATTACATAGATGATACCAACAGTTGCCTTTTGATCAAATCTATCTCCCGTTTCACCATCATATAAGTAAGTATGTCCAAATTTAGGAAGCGCTGCTTTTTCAATTTGTTCAGCAATTTCATCAACGGAAGCTCCATCAAAAATCGGAGTAGCAAATTTTACTCCTAATTTTTCACCAGCCCAACCTAAAGCCGTTTCGTAAATCTGTCCTAAGTTCATACGAGAAGGAACCCCTAATGGATTCAATACGATATCAACTGGTGTTCCATCTTCTAAGAAAGGCATATCTTCTTGACGAACAATCTTAGCAACAATTCCTTTGTTACCATGACGACCCGCCATTTTATCGCCCACTTTCAACTTACGTTTAACAGCAATATAAACTTTAGCTAATTTCAATACACCAGCTGGTAATTCATCACCAATTGAAATATTGAATTTCTCTCTCTTATAGCGACCTAATTCTTCGTTGTGTTTTATGCTGTAATTGTGTAACAAAGTATTGATTAAATCATCTGTTTTGGCATCTCCGCTCCAACCTAATGGATTTACATTCATGAAGTCGATGCTAGAAAGATTTTTCGCATTAAACTTAGCTCCTTTGCCAATTAACACTTCACCGAAATTATTACTAACACCCTGACTAGTTTTGTCTTTCAACAAGTTTTGCAATTTGTTTGATAACAATACCAGTAAATCTTCTTCGTTTTTCTCGTGCGTTTTTTCAATCTTATCTAATTGAGCTTTTTCTCTCACTTTAGCGTTCTTGTCTTTCTTAGCACGTTGGAATAATTTCTTACCAATTACTACCCCTTCTGTTCCGCTTGGTGCTTTCAAAGAAGCATCTTTTGCATCACCGGCTTTATCACCAAAAATGGCACGTAATAATTTTTCTTCAGGAGTAGGGTCGCTTTCTCCTTTTGGAGTAATTTTTCCTATGATAATATCTCCTTCTTTAATGTTGGCACCTATTCTGATAATACCGTTTTGATCTAGATCTTTTGTAGCTTCTTCACTTACGTTTGGAATATCTGGAGTTAATTCTTCTTCTCCTAATTTAGTATCGCGAACTTCTGTTTCAAACTCACTGATATGAATAGACGTAAATAAATCTTCTTTAACTACTTTTTCATTGATTACAATCGCATCCTCGAAGTTGTACCCTTTCCAAGGCATGAATGCCACTTTCAAATTTCTTCCCAACGCGATTTCGCCACCTTTTGTAGCATATCCTTCAGTAAGAAAATCTCCTTCAGTAACTTTTTGTCCTTTTACAACAGCCGGGCGAAGATTGATACAAGTTTCCTGATTTGTACGAACGAATTTCGTTAACTTATATATTTTTAAATCATCTTCAAAACTCACCATTTGTTGAATTTCTGAACGCTTATAGCGAACATGAATTTCATTTGCATCAACGTATTCTACCACACCTTCTCCTTCTGCATGAATTTGAATTCTTGCATCACGAGCAGCTTTAGCTTCCAAACCAGTTCCCACAATTGGAGACTCAGGTCTTAATAATGGAACAGCCTGACGTTGCATGTTTGATCCCATCAACGCACGGTTAGCATCATCATGCTCTAAGAAAGGAATCAATGATGCACTTAACCCTACAATTTGGTTAGGAGCAACATCCATGTATTCCACTTCTGATTTATCTAAGATAGGGAAATCACCAGTTTGACGCGACTTGATTTTATCATCCACAAAATTACCCTTAGCATCCAAGTCAACGTTTGCCTGCGCAATTTTCGCTGTATCTTCTTCTTCAGCACTTAGGAAAGTAATTTTCTTTAAATCAACTTTTCCATTATCAACTTTTCTGTACGGAGTTTCAATGAAGCCCATATCATTAATCTTTGCGTGAACGCAAAGTGTAGAAATCAAACCAATGTTTGGTCCTTCTGGAGTTTCAATAGTACACAAACGACCATAATGAGAATAATGCACGTCACGCACCTCAAAACCTGCTCTTTCCCTGCTTAAACCACCGGGTCCAAGAGCGGAAATACGACGCTTATGCGTGATTTCACTTAAAGGGTTTGTTTGATCCAAAAATTGAGATAATTGAGAAGTACCAAAGAAAGAGTTGATAACAGAAGAAAGTGTTCTTGCGTTAATCAAATCTACTGGTGTAAATACTTCATTGTCACGAACATTCATTCTTTCACGAATCGTTCTAGCCATACGAGCCAAACCCACTCCAAATTGAGCATATAATTGCTCTCCCACTGTTCTTACTCTTCTGTTACTTAAATGATCAATATCATCCACTTCACTTTTTCCGTTGGTTAATAACACCAAGTATTTAATGATAGAGATAATATCTTCTTTTGTTAATACTTTTTTATCAAGAGGATAATTTAAACCTAAACGACGATTGATCTTGTAACGACCTACTTCACCTAAATCATAACGCTTGTCGCTGAAGAATAATTTATCAATTATACCTCTTGCTGTTTCATCATCAGGAGCATCAGCACCACGCAATTGTTTGTAAATTAATTGTACCGCTTCTAACTCACTGTTTGAAGTATCTTTATTCAATGTGTTATAGATGATAGCGTAATCTCCGCTTACTTCTTCTTTTTGAATAAAAACACTTTTTGTTTGCATTTCTACGATCAAACCAATATTTTTTTCGTCTAATACAGTATCTCTTTCTAAAATAATTTCATTTCTTTCCAAAGAAACAACTTCACCTGTATCTTCATCCACAAAATCTTCTACCCAAGTACGTAAAACACGAGCGGCTAATTTTTTTCCGATATGTTTTTCTAAAGTTTTTTTATCCGCTTTCACTTCATCTGCCATTCCAAACAATTCCAAAATGTCTTTATCGGTCTCGAAACCAATAGAACGCAACAAAGTGGTAACTGGGAATTTTTTCTTACGATCTATGTAAGCAAACATTACATTGTTGATATCGGTAGCAAATTCCATCCAGGCTCCTTTAAAAGGAATTACTCTTGCAGAGTAAATTTTTGTTCCATTTGGATGAACTGATTGTCCGAAAAATACACCTGGTGAACGGTGTAATTGACTTACAACAACTCTTTCCGCACCATTGATAACAAAAGTACCTCTTGGTGTCATGTAAGGAATATTTCCTAGAAACACATCTTGAACGATGGTTTGAAAATCAACGTGTTCTTCGTCATTACAACTTAAACGCAATTTTGCTTTAAGCGGAACGGCGTAAGTAAGTCCTCTTTCGATACATTCTTCGATAGAATAACGCGGAGGATCTACGAAATAATCAAGAAACTCCAATACGAAAATGTTTCGTGTATCCGTAATCGGGAAATTCTCTTTAAACACTCTGAAAAGCCCTTCCACATTACGTTTGTCGGGAGTGGTTTCCAACTGAAAGAAGTCTCTAAATGATTGAATCTGGATACCCAGCAAATCAGGTTGCTCTGCTATCAATTCAACTTTTCCAAAATTGATACGAGTAGCAGTGTTTGTTTTTGTTGCAGACATATTTAAAATAAAACTTTTAGTGAAGGTCCTTACTTGGATAGAGTATATAGCTTACCCTTCCCAAATTTCAGGACGGCGAAGTTAGGTAATAAAACTTACAAAAAGGATAATTAATAGAACAATTTTACAATTTTGGTAAGATTTTTGATAAAATCGGAAGAAATAGGAAGCAGAGTTTGGGGTTTTTAGGGTTAATGTTTAAAAGATTATCAATTGATTAGATTTTATTTATTTAAAATACAAAAAAAAATATGGGCTATTTTTCTTGGGTTTAAAAGCTTTTAGGAGGATTTGGGGACAGGGTTTGTTAATAACTAATATATTAACGAATAAGCTAAATCGTATTTTTTAAAGCGCTAGAAACAATAATTTTTTTTATTGTATCTGTAAATTTCCTAAAATTTTAAATAGTTTGCCAGTATTTACTATTATACTTGATCCTTGAGATATTGTTTGTGGAATATTTAATATACACTCACCATTTGATAAAGGATCAATTATAATCTGACTTCCATTATTCAAAACTGCCGGAGTAATTTTTTTCATAAAAAACCCTCTTGATTGCTCAAAAGGGTTTCTATTAAAATTGTTGAATAAATTACGCGATTTCAACTTCAGCACCTGCCTCAGTTAATTTAGCTTTTAATTCTTCAGCAGCAGCTTTATCTACTCCTTCTTTAATTGGTTTTGGAGCGCCGTCAACTAAATCTTTAGCTTCTTTCAATCCTAATCCTGTTAAATCTTTAACGATTTTTACAACCGCTAATTTGTTAGCTCCGCTACTTTTCAATATTACATTGAAAGATGTTTTTTCTTCAGCAGCAGCAGCACCACCACCGTCGCCACCACTAACTATAACTGCGGCAGCAGCTGGTTCAATACCGTACTCTGATTTTAAAAATTGTGCTAATTCTTGTACTTCTTTTACTGTTAAGTTTACTAAACTTTCAGCTAATGATTTGATTTCTGCCATGATGATTACATTTTTACCGCCTTCTTCGTTTTTGACTCCGGCGGAGATTAAAAAAATTGTTTATTATATTTTACCTTATCTACCTAAGGTTAGGTTTTGTTTTTATGCTTCAGCTGCAGGCTCATCCGTTGATGGTGCGCTTTCTACAACTGGCGCTTCCACAACTGGTGCCGCTTCTACAACAGGTGCCTCTTCAGCTTTTTTAGCATTGTCTTTGTTTTCTAATGCTCCCAATACTCTTTGTATAGGAGATTGTAACAATCCAATGATATCACCAATCAATTCATTTTTAGTTTTGATTTGTGTTAATGCCTTCAATTGGTTGTCTCCAACAAATACATCTCCATTAATGAAAGCTGCTTTCAAATAAGGCTTTTCGTTATTATTCTCTTTACGAAAGCCGCTAATTATAACAGCAGGATCTTTTGGATTTTCGCTGAACATTAAAGCTGTTACTTTATGCAATGAATCATACACTCCTGCATATTTTTCAGCATCAATACTTTCTAATGCTTTTTTAATTAAAGTGTTCTTAGCCACTTTCATTTCTACTTGTTTGTTGAAACAAACACTGCGTAGTTTTCCTACTTGCGCTACAGTTAAACTTTCTGTATCGGTAATGTAGAAGTTATTATATTGTGTGAATTTGCTTTTTAGCAATTCTATCACTTCATTTTTTTCTTGCTTTGTCATAACAAATATTTTGTGTTAGGTCTTTCACCCAAGCGATTGAAAATTAGTTTTGAACAGATTTAGTATCTACCATGATACCTGGACTCATAGAACTGGCCATGCTAACACCTTTTAGATAAGTTCCTTTTGATGTTGCTGGCTTTAATCTGATGATAGCATTGATAAATTCTTGACTATTTTCTGCGATTTTTTCTGGTGAGAAACTCACACGACCAATAGATGCATGAATAATTCCTACTTTATCTACTTTGAATGCGATTTTACCACCTTTTAAATCATTAACAGCACCTGCTACATCATTTGTAACCGTTCCTGTTTTTGGATTAGGCATTAAGTTACGAGGGCCTAATACTTTACCTAGTTTACCAATTTTAGGCATTACAGAAGGCGTAGCCACAATCACATCGATGTCGGTCCAACCGCCTTCGATTTTTGTAATATACTCATCAAGCCCAACATAATCAGCTCCTGCTGCAGTTGCTTCTGCTTCCTTATCGGGAGTACAAAGTACTAATACTTTTTTCGTTTTACCTGTACCGTGAGGTAATGAAACCGTTCCACGAATGGCTTGATCTGCTTTCTTTGGATCAACTCCTAAACGAACATGAAGATCTACTGAACTATCGAACTTAGTTGTATTAACTTGTTTTACTAATGATGATGCTTCTTTAAGCGTGTAAGCTTTGTTGGCGTCAACCTTAGCGTCTGCTATTTTTCTTTTTTTAGTAATCATTGTTTAAAAAAATTTATTGGTTTTGAATATTCAAAACCGGTTGACGATTAATTATTATCCCAAGGAGCTTTTCCTTCAACGGTTAAACCCATACTACGTGCAGTACCTGCAACCATGCTCATAGCACTGTTTAAGGTAAATGCATTCAAATCTGGCATTTTATCTTTTGCGATTTCTTCAATCTGCGCCCAAGTAACTTTACCAACTTTTGAACGATTAGGTTCTTTACTACCACTGCTGATTTTTGCAGCATCCATTAACTGCACAGCAGCTGGAGGTGTTTTAATAATAAAGTCAAATGATTTGTCAGCATACACTGTAATTAATACAGGTAATACTTTTCCGGGTTTGTCTTGGGTTCTTGCATTGAATTGCTTACAGAACTCCATGATATTAACACCCTTAGAACCAAGCGCGGGACCAATTGGCGGCGCTGGATTGGCTTGTCCTCCTTTACATTGGAGTTTTACAAAGCCGGTAATTTCTTTAGCCATGTGTTGTTTTTTTTTGGTGATAACGTCCAGATAATTATCTGAACTCCCAAATTCATTCTATTTGAATGAATTCTATAAGAACTAATTGGGGCGGCAAAGCTAAGGTTATTCTTTTTAAATAACAAAAACTTTGAAGATTTTTTATAAAAAAGGAGCCTTTTTTCTAAGGCTCCTTTCAAAACTCATTATTCTATTACGATATTTTTTCTACCTGCATATAGCTTAATTCCACAGGTGTAGCTCTTCCAAATATTTTTACTTGTACTCTTAATTTTTTCTTCTCGTCACTAACTTCTTCAATTACTCCATTAAAGTCATTGAATGGTCCGTCAATAATCTTGATTGTTTCACCGACAATAAATGGTTCGCTCATAGTTACGCCACCTATATCATTCATCTCATCCATTTTACCCAACATTTTGTTGACTTCCGATTTGCGTAGACGAATTGGATTTCCTTTAGAACCTTTTCCATCAGTAAGGAAATGCATTACATTGCTTATGTTACTTATGTGCTGAACGATGTCATCTTTTAAAATATCATCAGACACTTCAATCATTATATATCCGGGGTAAAAGTTACGTTCGCGCATTACTTTTTTCCCGTTCTGAACTTTATAAATTTTTTCAACAGGAAGAAAAACTTG
>Ga0114972_10001769_pt1 | contig 16141 bp, 19 predicted proteins | sample M_140807_EF_Meta_FD_87354 | JGI IMG/M metagenome (GOLD analysis project Ga0114972, IMG submission 87354) | Freshwater microbial communities from Lake Montjoie, Canada to study carbon cycling - M_140807_EF_MetaG | ecosystem: Environmental > Aquatic > Freshwater > Lake | place: Lake Montjoie... | reverse complement strand
TCCACCGTGATGGTGCCGTCCTTGCCGACCTTCTCCATCGCGTCGGCGATGATCTGGCCGATGGTCTTGTCCCAGTTGGCCGAGACGGTCGCGACCTGCGCGATTTCGCTGCTGTCGGAGACCTTCTTGGAGATCTTGCCGAGTTCGGCGACGACGGCCTCGACGGCCTTGTTGATGCCACGCTGAAGCGACGTCGGGTTGGCCCCGGCGGTCACGTTCTTGAGGCCTTCGCGATAGATCGCTTCGGCCAGCACTGTGGCGGTGGTGGTGCCGTCGCCGGCGATGTCGGACGTCTTGGACGCGACTTCGCGGACGAGCTGGGCGCCCATGTTCTCGTAAGGATTCTCCAGCTCGATCTCCTTGGCGACGGTGACGCCGTCCTTGGTGATGGTCGGGCTGCCGAATTTCTTGTCGAGGATGACGTTGCGTCCCGACGGCCCGAGGGTCGCCTTGACTGCTTTGGCCAATTTCTCGACACCGCGGAGCAGGCTGTGCCGCGCGGATTCATCGAATTCCAATTGTTTAGCTGCCATAATATTTAAGTATTCAGATTACAGTTTTCAGTGATTCAGTTGTTAGCTGAGGACGCCGAGGATGTCGTCCTCGCGCATGATGAGGTAGGACTTGTCGTCCACCTTGATTTCGGTGCCGCCGTATTTCGAGAAGAGCACCTTGTCACCGACTTTGACGGTGAACTCGATTTTCTTCCCGTTGTCGTCGGTTTTACCCGTGCCGACGGCGATGATTTTGCCCTCCTGGGGCTTTTCCTTGGCGGTGTCAGGGATGATGATCCCGCCCTTGATCGTTTCCTTTTCGTCGAGCGGCTCAACGAGCACGCGGTCGCCGATAGGTTTAACTTTGGCTGCCATATTTTTGGTTTTTTACCTCCGTTGTGGTTGTTGTGTTGGGTTGTTGAAGGCGCGAGCGGACACCCGTCCGCCCACGCGGGTTCAAAGTTGCGGTCGTGTCAGGATTTCTTGTCCTCGTCGACCATCTCGAACTCGGCATCGACGACGTCGCCTTCTTTTTTGGCTTCGCCACCGGCGGCGGCTTCGGGTCCGGGTCCCGCGGCGCCTTCCGGCGGCGGGGCCTGCTGGGCCGAGGCCTGCTTGTAGAGTTCGCTGCTCACTTCTTGGAACTTGGCCTGCAGGGCATCGGAGGCCGACTTGATCGCGTCGGTGTCCGAGCCCTTGAGGGTTTCGCGCACCTTGGCCACGAGGTCCTCGACATCCTTCTTGAGGTTGCCGGGAACTTTGTCACCGAGGTCCTTGAGTTGTTTCTCGCACTGGTAGGCGAGGGAGTCCGCGCTGTTGCGCACCTCGACGCCTTCCTTGGCCTTGGCGTCGTCGGCCGCATGGGCTTCCGCTTCCTTCTGCATGCGGTCGACTTCGTCTTTGGAAAGTCCGCTCGATCCGGTGATGGAGATCTTCTGCTCCTTGCCGGAGCCGAGGTCCTTGGCCGAGACGTTGAGAATGCCGTTGGCGTCGATGTCGAAGGTCACCTCGACCTGCGGGACGCCGCGCGGCGCCGGTGGGATGCCGTCGAGATGGAAGGTGCCGAGTTGCTTGTTGTCCTTCGCCATCGGGCGCTCGCCTTGCAGCACTTTGATTTCCACGCCCGGCTGGTTGTCGGCGTAGGTGGAAAACACATTCGATTTCTTGGTCGGGATCGTGGTGTTGCGCGGGATCATCGGCGTGGCGATGCCGCCAGCCGTCTCGATGGCTAGGGTCAGCGGGGTCACGTCAAGCAGGAGCACGTCCTTCACGTCGCCCTTGAGCACGCCGCCCTGGATGGCTGCGCCGATGGCCACGACTTCGTCGGGGTTCACGCCGCGGTGCGGGTCGCGTCCGATGAGGTTCTTGGCCGTCTCGATGACTTTGGGCATGCGGGTCATGCCGCCGACGAGGACGAGTTCGTTCACATCGCTTTTGCCGAGTTTGGCGTCCTTCAAGCACGCCTCGACCGGTTTGATTGTGCGGGTGAAGAGATCGTCGGTGAGTTGCTCGAGTTTCGAGCGGGTGAGTTTCTTCTGGATGTGCTTCGGGCCCGAGGCATCGGCCGTGACGAACGGCAGGTTGATCTCGTATTCCTGCGCGGAGGAAAGGGCGATCTTCGCTTTTTCCGCCTCTTCCTTGATGCGCTGCACGGCGTCGGCCTGCTTGGAGAGGTCGATACCGGAGTCCGCTTTGAACTCCGAGATGATCCAATCCATGATCTTGTGATCCCAGTCGTCACCGCCGAGGTGCGTGTCGCCGTTGGTCGCTTTGACTTCGAACACGCCGTCACCGATTTCCAGCGCCGAGATGTCGAACGTGCCGCCGCCGAGGTCATAAACGGCGATCTTTTCGTCCTTCTTCTTGTCGAGGCCGTAGGCGAGCGAGGCCGCCGTCGGTTCGTTGATGATCCGCATCACTTCGAGGCCCGCGATCTTGCCGGCGTCTTTGGTCGCGTTGCGCTCCGAGTCGTTGAAATAGGCCGGGACGGTGATGACCGCCTTGGTGATTTTCTCCCCGAGCTTGGCTTCCGCGTCGGATTTGAGCTTGGCCAGAATCATGGCGCTGATTTCCGGCGGGCTGAACGATTTCTTCTGCCCGTTGATGTCGAGTTCGATGTGTGCGTCGCCGTTGGCCGCTTTGACCAGCTTGTAGGGAACGCGGCGGTCGACATCGGTCAACTCGTCGAATTTGCGCCCCATGAAGCGCTTGACGGAGAACACCGTGTTGGTCGGGTTGGTCACGGCCTGGCGCTTGGCGGCTTGGCCGACGAGACGCTCGCCGTTCTTGGTGAAAGCGACAACGGACGGAGTGGTGCGCGCGCCTTCGCTGTTTTCCAGCACGACTGGTTCTCCGCCTTCCATCACGGACATGCAGGAGTTGGTCGTGCCAAGGTCGATTCCGAGGATTTTGCTCATAAAATTTGGGAAAAGTTAAGTTTAGAGCATACCAGCAAGCATGTCCCGTGCCAATGGGGGTGTGACGAGTGACATGTTACTTGTGAAGAACTACTTACAAAAATAGCCTCCCGCCAAACCAAGGTCTCCCAAGCTGTGACACGATGGCCCAAATGGCGCAGTCTGAGGCGCGCAGTGTGACAGGGTGGCACTGCGGGCTCCAGGACCTCCAGTATTCCAAACTACGCCTAGCCCCGCATGCTCTGCTGCTCGCGATCTTCTTTTCAAAAATGCAGATGCTCCACAACCACTCTTTTGCCCAGTCGCGTTAGAATATCCCATGGGATCGTCCCCGCCCATGAGGCGACTTCGTTAACGGTGACTTCTTCATCACCTTGCCGTCCGAAAAGCACGACCTCTTCGCCTGGCGCGACATCGCGGGGCAGGCCTGTCACGTCGACCATGAGTTGATCCATGGTGATACGGCCGAGGATCGGACAACGTTTGCCGCGAATGAGCACCTGCGCGCTATTGTTTGAGGTTTGCCGCGGGTAGCCATCGGCATATCCCATGCCCAGCGTGGCGACACGCATGGGCCCGGGCGTGATGAAGGTGCGTCCGTAGCTGATCGACCGTCCGGGTCCGACATCGCGCACCAGAGTGATGCGCGTTTTCAGGGTCATGGCCGGTCTGAGCAGCGTTTGAAACACGGGGAGGGGCGAGATGCCATAAATCGCGAGTCCGGGACGCACGCGGTCTGCGGCGTATTGCGGGCGTTCCAGTGAGGCCGCGCTGTTCAAGGCGTGGAATTTGGCGGCCGGAAAAATCGGACGCAAATGGGCGGCGAGCGCGTCCCACTCCTGCAATTCCTGCGCGGTGAAAATCGGATCGCTGTCGGCCACCGGAAGGTGCGTTGAAACGCTCTCCACTTCGATGCCTTCGAGTGCCGCGATTTCTTTGGCCGTGGCGATCGCTTCGTCTTTCCACACGCCGATGCGCCCCATGCCGGTGTCGATGCAGAGGTGAGTGCGCACCGGTTTGCCCAGCGCCAGGCGCGCGTAGGCTTTGGCTTCGGCTGTGCTCGATACGACGGGAATGAATCCTTCCCTCACCGCCGCCTCTCGTTCGGATGGCAGGCACGGGCTCAAAACCAGAAGATCTTTATCCGGCACCGCCGTGTGCACCGCGCGAGCTTCGCCGAGCGTGGCCACGCCGAATTGCTCCGCGAACGGCGCGAGGGTTTTTGCGACCTCCGGACCGCCATGGCCATAACCATCGGCTTTGACCACGGCGATGATGCCGGGCTTTTCGCCGATCGATTGGCGCACCGCCTGCACGTTGTGGCGCAGCGCGGCGTGGTCGACTTCCGCCCAGCAGCGGTGAGAAGACATCAGGAGCGGGCTTTGCGCGCGTCGATGAAGGACTTCACGCAGAGGGCGACGAAGACGAGGCAGAGCACCGCCATGATCGACTGCGTGATGACAGCGGCGGGACGTTCCAACGGGGCGCCCGAGAGCAAGGCGGGTAGTTTGAGAAGGCCTGGCACTGATCCAAGAAAACCGAGCAAGCCGACGGTCGCCGCTGCATGGCCGCCGTGCTTGAGACTCTTGAGCGAGAAGGCGCCGGCCAAAGCCAACAACAACCCAAGAACGGCCGGAATGAGCGCTGTCGGCGACTGCGCCCCTGTTATCAAGTAAGCTCCGATCCCCAGAAGGACAAAGATAACGGCGAAGGTAAAGATGATGCGTGGCATATTCATGAAGTTGGAAGGTTAGGCTTCGGTCGACGCTCTGCCAAGGCCAAGCACGACGATCGCCCGGCTATGCTGGCAGAACGGAAGGGTTCGTGATAGGTTCAACAAATGAAGCGACTTGTCGCTTTCTTTTTACTCACGATTTCCTCTGTCTCCCTGGCACAGGAATTGCAGAAATTCGAAAAGTGCCGCTTGGCCGAAGCGGGCTGGGCGGATGGTGACAGCTTCCCGGTCAAGCTGCCCGACGGGAGAGAAATTGTCCTGCGGCTTTATTACGTCGATTGCAACGAGGTCGCCGCGGCGACCGAGACAGACCAGCGCCGCGTGCGCGATCAGTCTTCGTATTTCGGGATCGACGATCACCAAGTAACACTCGAGTTCGGACGCCGTGCGGCGGACGAGGTGAAGAACATGCTCTCCAAGCCGTTCACCGTGCAGACCGCGTTCGCCTCGGCGCCCGGACGCTCGGCCAAGCCGCGGACCTACGGGTTTGTCACTTTGCCCGACGGACGGGATTTGGGTGAAGTGCTCGTCGGGCAGGGCCTGGCCCGCAGTTACGGTGTGCGGCGCAACACGCCGGACGGATTGGCCGCCGAGGCGGCAGAGGCCAAGATGGATGACCTCGAACTCGGCGCAGCTATCGCGCGCCGCGGCATTTGGGAAAAGACCGATGCCCAGCGTTTGGTTGCTCTGCGCGAACAGCGCCGTGAGGAAGAGCGCGAATTAGAGGAAGCATTCGGGACAAGCAAGGGACAGGCGATTGATGTGAATACGGCGACCGTGGATGAAATCATGCTCCTGCCCGGCGTGGGTGAGGTGCTGGCCGAACGCATCGTCGAGGGACGCCCCTACAAATCGGTCGATGATCTGCGCCGGGTGCCGGGGGTGGGAGATAAAGTTTTCGCAAAATTGCGGGATTCCCTTCAGATTTCACCCTGAGCCGCGTCTCCCATGGAAAGCTTTTACTCCTCCGATCCGGTCTTCCGCATGGCTGTGCGGCAGTTCGAGGTCTTGGCCGACCACCTCGAGATTCCCCAGCAATACCGCGAGCGCGTCATCCAACCCAAGCGTTCGTTCACCGTGTCGCTGCCCATCGAGCACGATGACGGACGCGTCGAGGTTTACCACGGCTACCGCGTCCAGCATCACCTGAGCATCGGCCCGACCAAAGGCGGCACGCGTTTTTCGCCGAAGCTCACTCTCGGAGAGTCGGCTGCCTTGTCCATCTGGATGAGTTGGAAATGCGCGCTGGTCGGGCTCCCTTACGGCGGAGCCAAAGGCGGTGTGAGTGTGGATCCCAACGGACTTTCCCACCGCGAACTGGAAAAGCTCTCGCGCCGCTACATGCAGGAAATGATCCCCTTTGTCGGTCCGCGCACCGACATCATGGGTCCCGACATGGGGACCAACGCGCAGGTCATGGCGTGGTTCATGGACACCTACTCCATGCATGCGGGCCATGCCGTTCCGGAAATTGTCACCGGTAAACCCGTCGCCATCGGCGGTGTGGCCGGGCGCCGCGAATCGACCGGGCGCGGGGTGGTGTTTCTCGTCGAGCGCGCCTTGGACCATCTGAATATCGAACCGGCCAAATGCACGGCCATCGTGCAGGGTTTCGGTAATGTCGGATCGGTCACTGCCTGCGGCCTGGCCTACAAATCCGGCATGAAGGTGACCGGCCTGAGCGACCACACGGTTTGTCTCTATGATGCGAACGGCCTCGATGTGGCGGCGGCCGACAAGCATGTGCAGGTGCACAGAACGCTGAAGGATTTCGCGCAAGGCGAGCGGATCCCAGCCGATGATTTTATCACGCTGCCGTGCGATGTTCTCGTGCCCGCCGCGGTCGAGCGCGTTATTCACGCCAGCAATGCCGCGCGTTTGCGCTGCCGCGTGCTGGCCGAGGCGGCCAACGGTCCGACCACGCCCGAGGCCGATGAAGTGCTCGACAAGCGCAGTGACGAAATTTTCGTCATCCCCGATGTCCTCTGCAACGCCGGCGGAGTCATCACCTCCTATTTCGAATGGGTGCAGGACATGCAGAGTCTGTTCTGGTCGGATATCGAGATGACTGATCGTCTCTACCGCATCCTCGACACGGCCTTCAACGCTGTGATCAAACGCTCCAAGGAGCGCAAAGTGTCGACCCGCACCGCAGCCATGGCCATCGGGATCGAGCGAGTGCTCGAGGCCAAGCGCGACCGCGGGTTGTTTCCGTGAGATCTCTGTAGCGTCGCCGTCCCCGGCGACGACGCCGCTACATTTTGCTGCGCAGCACGTGCACCGTGATTTCCGGCGGGCAGTTGAAGCGTGCGGCCACCCCGCAGGCGCCGGTGCCCCGCGAGGTGTAGCCGTGAAGTCCGTGGTGCTCCCATGGCCCGGAGATCATGCGCGCGGGACAGCGTCCGTTGCGGATGACCGGAAATCCCCCCGGCAGGCAAATCTGTCCGCCGTGTGTATGGCCGCTGAGCATGAAGCTGAAACCGTAGTGCCGCGCCTCGTCGAAAGTTTCAGGGCTGTGGGAGAGGAGGATGGCACATGCGCCCTGCGGGATGCCGCGGTGAGCAGACTCGAGATCTTGCGTGCCGTAAAAATGGGGGTCGTCGATTCCCGCGATCCACAATTTTTCACCGCCGCGTTGAACAATGATGTTCTCGTTGAGCAGAACGCGCAGGCCCGCCTCCTCCAGATGCGGCACAATTTCGAGGATGTCGTGATTGCCAAGCGAGACGGGGGTTCCGCGTCCGAGCGAAGCAGACACGCGGCGGATATCGTCGAGACAATCGTGAAAAAAACCTGCGGGGTGGTCGGCAAAGTCGCCAGTGATCACGGCAAGATCGTGCGGCGTTCGAGCAACAAGCTCGACCACGCGGTCGGCCAAGCCCGGGAGCAAATCAAGGTGGAGATCGGTCAGCTGGAGCAGGCGGAATCCATCGAAGACGTCGGGCAAGTTGGCAAGGGGCTGCTCACGCTCGACCACGCGCACCGCAAGACAGTTGGCGAAGCCGCGGCGGTGGAGACCCGTGGCGCGCAAAAATCCGGCGATGATTTTGTCGACCGGCACCAGCCGCTCGATGACCAGCGGGCCCTCGCTTTGATGCACCAGCTGCGCGGCGATGTCGGCCTGGCGTTGCAAGCGCTTGCGGAAGAGTGATGGCCCGAGTCGCGAGGCTAGATTGCGAAAATCCGGAGCTTCGTGGTCTTGCGGCAGTGGTCTATGACCGCCGGCGCCATCGGATGAAAAGGAGCCGGCGGTCATATCAGTTGGCGTCGCTTTGCTTCAGCCCGTTTGCTTTAGGACTATCTTCGGTTCACTTCGCCCGGCTGACCGACACTACAACTTGGGATTCACGTAAACCGTGCCGGCGTCAAAAACCGGCGTTTCGGCCACGGGCAAGGGACGACCTTCCATGTCGTAGCCTTGGAAGAAGCAGCTCTCGTAGCCCGTATGACAGGCGCCGGTGGTTTGGCGGACTTCGAAAAGGAGACAGTCCTTGTCGCAATCGGCATACCAGCGCACGACATCTTGGGTGTGTCCGCTCGACTCTCCCTTGAACCAGAGTTTTTTCCGTGAGCGGCTCCAGTAATGCATTTTGCCGGTGGACAGGGTGCGCTCGAGGGCTTCCTGGTTCATCCATGCCACCATGAGCACACGTCCGCGCGGCGCGCTGCTTTCCCCGGCCTCCTGCACGACAACGGGAATGAGTCCGTCGGAGTTGAACTTGAAGTTTTCCATCTTTTCCCGAATGTCGCGCGGTAGCGCGGAAGTTGGAAGATCAAACCTCCCGCAACAATTGGACGTGCGCCGCGGCATGGGTGCCGATTCCCTCCCGGGAGCGGACAAGCAAGTCACCCCGCTTGTCGACGCCGAGGAAATGCCCGCGCACCGGTCCGGCGGCCGTAACAAGGTCCACCTCTCGCGTGCCGCCCCAGTGGGCGTTGATCTCGTCGGTAAGGGAAGAAAACCCCTCCTCGGCGATCCTTCCGTGCAGGACGCGCAATGCGACAAGCAGATTTTCGTAGAGTTCGTCCACCGGGGGAGCAATGGGAAGTTCGCGGCCCAGCGAGGTGGCGATGTTGGCCAGCGATGGGTTTTCCGAGGCAGGATCGTTGGAAACGTTGAGACCGATGCCGACGACCATGCGGTCGGCGGTGAATTTCTCCATGAGGATACCGCAGATTTTGCGCGGGCCGACGAGCACGTCGTTGGGCCAGCGTAATCGCGAACCGGACAAGCCGATCCCGCGGAGCAGGGAGACCACGGCCAGTCCCGCGGCGAGCGGAAATGCGTGCCAGCCGGCGTCCGGCGGATCGAGCGGCAGCACGGCCGAAATCCAAAGGCCGCCTTCGCCGGATTCCCATGCGCGTCCGTGGCGCCCGCGCGCGCCGCTTTGCCGTTTGGCGCGGATAGCTTCCCAAGGTGCAAGATCGCGCGCGAAATCGTTGGTCGATCCGGTTTCCGCGCACTCGTGCAGCGTCCAACCGCGCCATGCCCGCGTGTGCACCGGCGATGACATCTCAGCGGGTCAGGGTGGCGAGGTAGTAACCGGCAAGGACCGCGGTGCCGATGACACCCGCCACGTTGGGGCCCATGGCGTGCATGAGAAGATGGTTGCCGGGGTCGGCCCGCTGTCCCTCGACCTGGGAGACGCGTGCGGCCATAGGCACGGCGCTCACCCCGGCCGAACCGATGAGGGGATTGATCTGTCCCAGGCCGGGTATGATGTTCATGAGTTTCGCCGTGAGCACGCCTCCGGCGGTTCCGATGGCAAAGGCCACGGCGCCGAGACCGATGATCATGAGCGTTGGCGCCCGCAGAAAAGTGTCGCCTGACATGGTCATGCCCACGCTGGTGCCGAGGAGAATGGTGACGATGTTGATGATTTCATTCTGCGCGCTTTTCATCAGCCGTTCGGTCACGCCGCACTCGCGGAGGAAATTTCCGAGCATGAGCATGCCGATGAGCGGGGAGGCAGCGGGTACAAGAAGTATTGTCACAACCGTGACAAGAAGGGCGAAGACGAGCTTCTCCGCGCGCGAGACATGGCGCAGGGCCTTCATGCGGATGAGTCTGTCGTTCCTTGTCGTCAGTGCTCGCATGATCGGCGGTTGGATCAGAGGAACCAGTGCCATGTAGGTGTAGGCGGCCACGGCCACCGCTCCGAGAAGTTCGGGTGCGAGCTTCGTTGTCAGAAAAATGGCGGTCGGCCCGTCGGCCCCGCCGATGATGCCGATCGACGCCGCCTGCGGGGAAGTGAAACCGATGGCGCTCGCACCCATGAAAGTCACCAGCACGCCGAGTTGTGCGGCGGCACCGAGCAGGAGTGTTCGGGGATTGGCGATGAGCGGCCCGAAATCGGTCAGTGCGCCAACGCCGAGGAAAATGAGTGGTGGAAAAATTTCCAGCTTAACGCCCTGCGTGATGAAATCGTAGAGGCCGCCGGCCACATGGCGGATGCGGAGAAGGTCGCCGTCCGGTTGCAGGCCCAAAGCTAGCGATCCTGTATCGATATAACCTCCGGGCAGCGGGACCTGCGTGATAAGATTTTGGGTCGGAAGGTTGGCGAGGAGGGCGCCAAAGGCGATCGGAACGAGCAGTAGTGGTTCGAAACCGTGGCGCACGGCAAGATAAAGCAGCAAACCGCAGACACCCCACATCACGGCCATGCGCCACGTGACAAGATGGAACGCGGTCAACTCGAAGAACGAGGAGAAATCGCGGAGGACGTCGAGCAGCATGGGTCAGCGAAGCCGGTGGGAACGGTAAATGGCGCGGCGTCCCTCGGCCGACCACGCACCGTGCACGGAAGGCGCCACGTCGTAGATGACAAAGTGCCGTCCTTCGAGCGCCACGGAGACGGCCGCGGAAATCGCCGCCAGCACGGGTGCGGGAATTTCCCCCGTTGGCACTGTCGGAGGGGGAACCGGCGCCGTTTTGTTTTTTATTTCCCCGGCCGCCGAGAAAATTTTCCCGGCGAGCCAAACGAGCAGTGCGAGAGCGCCGAGGGCGAAGATGACAACGAGAAAGCCGGTCAGTTGGTATTGCAGATTTTGCATCCAGCCGGGATGGACCGGAAAAGCGGACGCGAGCGCAGTCATGCGGATGCACCCAGGCTGATCAGGCCGTGGCCTTCCTCGACGGCGTCGCCCGGTTTGACCAGGATACCCTCCACTTTGCCGGCGTGCGGCGCAAAGACGTAGGTGTTCATCTTCATCGCCTCGAGAGTCAGCAGTTGCTGGTTGGCCTCGACGTGCTGGCCGGGTTGGACCTCGATCGACACGACCTTGCCGGCCAAAGGGCTTGGCACCACGCCCGGTGTTTCCTTGGCTGCCGCGGTGGTGGCGGGGAGCGTAACCGGCACAGCGGTCAACGGGGCAGACCACGCGGTCTGCCGCGGTTCGTGCGTTGCGGGCTCGTCCAGAACCTCGACGAGAACATCGTAGGCTTTGCCGTCGACGGTGACGCGGAGTTTTTTCATGCGGTTCTAGAGCGGGATGTTGCCGTGTTTCTTCGGCGGGCGCGTCTCGCGCTTGGAGAGTGTGTTGCGCAGGGCCATGGCCACGGCCGCGCGGGTGCGCGCGGGACGGATGACATCGGTGATCTGCGCGTTGGCCGCGGCCTGGTAAGGCGATGAAAATTCTTCGCGGTATTTTTTGACCAGCTCGGCCTCGGTTTTTTTCGGATCCTTCGACTCCTTGATCTCGCGGCGGAAAACGATTTTCACGGCGCTCTCGGCGCCCATCACGGCGATTTCCGCAGTGGGCCAAGCGAAGACGAGGTCTGCACCCATGTCGCGGCTGCACATGGCGAGGTAGGCGCCGCCGTAGGCTTTCCGCATGATCACCGTGATCTTCGGCACTGTGGACGCCGCATAAGCGAAGAGCATTTTCGCGCCGTGCCGGATGATGCCGCCGCGCTCCTGCGCTATTCCGGGCATGAAGCCGGGCACATCGACGAGAGTGACGATCGGGATGTTGTAGAGGTTGCAGAAACGGATGAAGCGCGCGGCTTTGTCCGAGCTGTCGATGTCCAGAGTGCCCGAGCGAACCATCGGTTGGTTGGCCACGATGCCGGTGACAATGCCTTGGATGCGGGCGAAGCCGACCACGATGCTCTTGGCCCATTCCATGTGCACCTCGAGGAAGTCGGCATCGTCGACCAGCGCATGGATGACCCCGTGCACGTCGAAGGGTTTTTTCGGATCGGCGGGGATGATGCTGTCGAAAGCTTCGACATCGGAGAGATCCAGCTCGGGCGACGGGCGGTGGGGCGGGTCGACGAGGTTGTTCGCAGGGAGAAAGGAAAGAAGTTTCCGCACGATCTCGATGGCGTTCTCGTCATCCTCCGCGACGAAGTGGACGTTGCCGCTCACCGTGGCGTTGGCCGCGGCACTGCCGATTTCATCCATCGTCGTGATCTGGCCGGTGGCCGCTTTGATCACCTCCGGTCCGCAGATGAACATGCTGGCGTCGGATTTCGTCATGATGAGGAAGTCCATGAGCGCCGGCGAATAGGCCGCGCCACCCGCGCAGGGTCCGCAGATCACGGCGATCTGGGGAACGACGCCCGAGAGAAGCACGTTGCGGAAGAAAACCTGGCCGTAGCCGGCGAGGGAAAGAACGCCTTCCTGGATACGTGCGCCGCCGGAGTCGTTGAAAGCCACCAACGGAACGCCGGCGCGCTGCGCGTAGTCCATCACGTCGCAGATTTTCTGGGCGTGGACGCGGCCGAGCGACCCGCCCGCGACGAGAAAATCCTGGCTGAAAACGGCGACGGGTCTTCCGTCGGTCAGTCCCACACCGGTAATGACGCCGTCGGCCGGCAGTTTTTTGTCCTGCATGCCGAAGCCCGTGCACTGGTGCTCGGCGAACATGCCGAATTCCTGGAACGAATCGGGTTGGAAGAGGGCCTCGACGCGCTCGCGAGCGGTGAGCAATCCTTTGTCGTGGCGTTCCTCGACCTTGGCTGGAACACCGCTGACCAGCGCGTTGGCCCGCCGTTCGTCCAAGTCGTGCAGAAGTTTCTCGTCAATGGCCATGGTTCGGGGAGAGAGCGCAGAATTCGGTCAGAACTCCGTGCGTGGATTTCGGGTGGAGGAAGGCGACGAGCTTGCCGCCCGCGCCATCCACCGGGGTTTCGTTGATGAGCTGGCAGCCCGCGGCCTTGGCTTGGGCGAGCTGGCCCACGATGTCGCCGGTGGCAAAAGCGACATGGTGGATTCCGCCGCGCGGGTTTTTCTCGAGGAATTTTGCGATGGGGCTGTCGGGCGAGGTTGGTTCGAGCAACTCGAGGTGCGTCTGGCCCACCCGGAAAAATGCGGTTCTTACCTTCTGCTGCGGCACTTCTTCCACCTTTTCGCAGCCGAGGCCGAGGGCCTTCTCGTAGTAAGGGACGGCCTCGGCAAGCGATGGAACGGCAATGCCCAGATGGTCAATCCGATCCAGCATGGGGCCATTGTCCGTCGCCGACCCCGTGCGCGGCAAGTATATGTTGGATCAGGCGAGATAGGTATCGGCGTGGTCGTAGGGCGGGGCGCAGCAGCAGAGAAACCGGAGTTTTGTTGTTGCCGTGATCCGGTGCAGGGACCCGGCGGGAATGAGGATGGCATCGCCCGGGCCGACGTCACTGGCCTCGTCCCCGATCTCCATGCGCGCGGTGCCCTCGAGGAGAAAATACAATTCCTCGCTGTTCTTGTGGTAGTGCCGATCTGTCGTTTGACCGGGCGACATGGAAGCCTCGGCGAGGCTCTGCTTTTCCACAGGGGCGTTGGTGCGGTCGAGGATACTGCGGATGGTCGAACCGTCTTTGGTCGTGAAGGGGCTTTGTTTTTCGAGTTGCTGGACTATCATGGAGTCAGAATATGCGATTTTTTGAAGGTTGCACCGCCCTTATTACCGGCGCCTCTTCGGGCCTCGGAGCCGAGTTCGCGCGCCAGCTGGCGCCCGTGGCGGAAAAACTCGTCCTGGTGGCCCGGCGCGGCGAGCACCTCGATTCGCTCAAGGCCGACCTCGAGAGCCGGCATGCTTCATTGAGTATTTCTGTTTATGTGATGGATCTCACGCGGGAGAACCAGACCCGCGATTTCGTCGAATGGCTGGAGCGCGAAAAAATCAACGTCAACTTCCTCGTCAACAATGCGGGCATGGGAGACCGGGGTCCGTTCGCCACCGGCCACTGGGACAAGATCCATACCATGTTGGAGTTGAATGTCGTGGCGCTCACCCGGTTGACGCACCACCTGCTCCCGATGCTGCGCGCGGGCGGGCGGGGGGCGATTCTGAATGTCAGTTCGATCGCCGGACTGATCCCGCTGCCGCACATGTCGGCTTACGCGGCGACCAAGGCTTACGTGAACAGCTTCAGCGACGGATTGCGCATGGAATTGCGCGACACGGGCGTCACGGTGACGACGCTGTTGCCCGGCCCGGTCGATACCGAGTTCGGGCAGGTCGCCTCGCGCGGTTCGGGCGAACCGGAGTGGGAAACGCCGGACGAACTGAGCATGCCCGCGGAGGATGTGGTTCACTCTGCGCTGTCCGCAGTGGCGGCGGACAAGGCCCGGGTCATTCCCGGATGGAAGGTCGCGCTGCTCATGGGTATTGCGGTGGCTCTTCCGCTGGGCATTTTGCGGGCTGTTTTGCAAAGGAAAGCCCGCTGAATCCCGGGGTCATCTGAAACCGCGTCCCGCGCGTAGCTTATTTGCCGTGAATCCTGCCAAGTCCCGAAAAATCCCGGTTGATCCGGCTGCGCTGGCGCGGTTCAGGAAAACGTTCGAACTGATCAACACGCACCTCTACAGCGTGGAGGAACGCATCCGGGCGCAGGCCCGCGCCTTCGATCCGGCCGTGGAGGGATATGTGGACTACGTCTGCAATTCCTCGGGCAAACGGTTGCGTCCCGCCCTGGCGCTTCTGGCTGGCGGTGCCACGGGCAAGATCACGTCGAGCCATGTCGATCTGGCCGTGATCCTCGAACTCATCCACATCGCCACGCTGGTGCACGACGACATCATGGACGGCGCCGACCTGCGCCGGGAGCAACCAACGGTCAATGCCAAGTGGGGCAACGCGATCAGCGTGCTACTGGGTGACGCTTTGCTGGCCCACGCCATGCGATTGGCCACGAATTTTTCCGAGACCGAGGTGGTGCGGCGCATCGCCGACGCAGCGGCGGAAGTTTGCACGGGAGAGATCATCCAAACCCAGCGGCGCTTCGATCTGAAGATGTCCGTGGCGGACTACTACAAAATTGTCGAAATGAAGACGGCGGCGCTTTTCGCCGCGGCCAGCGAACTCGGGGGGTTCTTGAGCGAGACCGCGCCGGAACGCATCGGCGCGCTCAAGCAATTCGGGCTCAAGCTCGGCACGGCCTATCAGGTCTACGACGACTGCCTCGATTTGGTCGGGGACGAAGAGGAAATCGGCAAGACGCTGGGCAGTGATTTACGCAAAGGCAAACTTACCTTGCCGCTCATCCTCCTCTTGCAATCGGCGCGCCGTAGCGGCGATCACGATAAAGTGAGCGCGCTGCTCCTCGGTGGTGAGGAGGTTGACGCCGATAAAATCGCCCTGCTTTTGGCCGAGCGCGGCGCGTTGAAGCAGACGGCCGAAGCCGCGCTCGTGCTTGTTTCCGAGTCGCTGGTAGCCCTCGAACCGCTGGACAACAACCGTTTCACCGCCGGACTGCGCGGGGTGGCGGATTATCTCGGGGCCATGATTACGCGGGTCGTATCTGCGGCCTGAGCCCTGTTTGGGATTCCAGCCTGCCTGCGAGGCCGCTAGTTTGCAGGCTGTGGCGACTCCCAAGATCAAGGATTGGCCGGAGGACGAGCGTCCGCGGGAGAAATTGATGAACCGCGGGGCCGAAGCATTGAGCGACTCTGAACTCCTCGCCATCTTTCTGCGCACCGGGACTCCCGGGCGCACGGCGATCGATGTCGGTGCGGAGATGATCAAGTCGGCCGGCGGATCGCTGGCCCGCATGGCGTCGCTCGGCGTGAAGGAACTCCGCAACTTGGCCAAGGGCGTCGGTTTGGCCAAGGCTTGCGAAATGGCCGCCGCGTTCGAAGTGGGCAAGCGCTTGGCCCGGCAGACGGCGCAAAGTGAACCGTTGGGAACGCCGGAAAAGATCTACGGGTTCATGGGTCCGCTGCTGCAGAACCTGACACGCGAATCCCTGCGCGCCGTGCTCCTCGACACGCGGCATCGTTTGATTCACGAGGAAGAGGTTTCCCTCGGCACAATCAATGAAAGTCTGGCCCATCCGCGCGAAATCCTGCGCCCGGCCATCAGCCATGGCGCTTACGCGTTTGTTCTGGTTCACAACCACCCGTCGGGCGACCCAACCCCGAGCGAAGCCGATCGCGCCCTGACCCGGCGTATCCGCGAGGCGGCCGATCTCATGCAGATTCATCTGCTCGACCACGTCATCATCGGTCGCGAACGCCCGGGCGCACCGCCCTATTTCAGCTTCAAGGAGCACGGGCTTTTGTGAGTTG
>Ga0114972_10001766_pt1 | contig 16154 bp, 13 predicted proteins | sample M_140807_EF_Meta_FD_87354 | JGI IMG/M metagenome (GOLD analysis project Ga0114972, IMG submission 87354) | Freshwater microbial communities from Lake Montjoie, Canada to study carbon cycling - M_140807_EF_MetaG | ecosystem: Environmental > Aquatic > Freshwater > Lake | place: Lake Montjoie... | reverse complement strand
CACCCGTCTTGTCGGTCACGGCGTTGATCGCGTTGACGAGCGTGTCGTCGGCATCGCCGTTCTGAACGGTGATACCGGTGATTGTCTCGCCGTTGACCTTGATGAAGTCGACCGAGTTCAGCACGCCGTTGGTGATGTCGGCGTTGTTGCTGTCCTCGGACTTGTTCACGATCGCGCGAACCCCCGTGAACTTTGTGGAGTCGTTGATAGCAGCGGCCTTCGCGACGGCCGAGCCGTCGTTCAGCGTCGTCGACACCGAATCGTCCGCAGCGACCGTGCCGCGGATCGAGACGCCATTGACGGCCAACGAGCCCGAGGCGATAGAGACACCGGCCGAGACAACCGTGCCGTCGTTGCGTGCCTGGCGACCGAGCGAGGTGGCGCGGCCATCGGCCACGTTCACCGTGATGGTCTCCCGGGAGTTCGCACCGACGTGGAAGCTCGCGCCGAGGAAGCTACCGTCGAGGATCTTGTTGTTGTTGAAGGTCGTCGTCTCGCCGATGCGGTTGATTTCCGCGGTCAGCTGCTCGACTTCGGCCTGGAGAGACTCGCGGTCCGAGGCGCTGTTGGTGTCGTTGGCCGACTGAACCGACAGCTCGCGGACACGCTGCAGAATGTTCTGCGTCTCACCGAGCGCGCCTTCAGCCGTCTGCGCCAGCGAGATACCGTCGTTCGTGTTACGCACGGCCTGGTTAAGACCGCGAATCTGCGCCGTCAAGCGGTTGCTGATCGCCAAACCGGCGGCGTCGTCCTTGGCGCCGTTGATGCGGAGACCCGAGGACAAGCGCTGGAACGACCGGCTCAATGAGCTGGTGCTGTTGGTGAGGTTACGCTGCGCGTTCAACGACGCGACGTTCGTATTGATGTAGAGACCCATTGTGCTCACTCCTTGAAGCGTTGCGGGGGAACGAACCCTTGTTCCACCGGGGCGGCCTACTTGGCCGCCGCTATTCTCCGGTCAACGACCCTGACCGGAACCATCCGAGCGACCTAGACACCCGCCACGACGACGACCCTGGCTGAGCGCTCGATGACCCGTCGAGCGTCAAGGGTGGCCGCGTGGTCCTCGACTCTTGGTCGAGAGACACCGCGATTTTCTGTGGATGTACCTCCTCGGCCTCCGCCCTTCGGCTTCAGCGTCTGGTTCCGCCAATCTCTTCATCGACCCAGGGTCTCCGGGCGTGAGAAATTTTTGGGGAGTGAGTGGTTGATTTGAGGCAAGTGGCTAATTTTCAAAGAGAAAAAAAGATGAACGTCCGTCGGATTCCCGCCCTGAACCGCGAATTATCGAGGCCAGTGGCTTGAGGGTCGCCGCAGGAGAAAAAGTGAAGACGCCCGAGAAACCGCCCAAAACGGGCAACATGTAAGAAAATGCGTTCGGCCAGCCCGGGTCAGGAGCTGGCCAGACGAGGTAACGGGTTTCCATTCAGCGCGGGGCGGGGGGTAAGGCCGTCTTGAGCTCGAGCGGGTGGAGTGACTTCCGCGTCGAGCGCGCCGAGCGCCTTGGGCTGGCCCAAGGCGGGGAGAAGGGGATTGCATAGGGCGGGGCGCCCCGGGGGTCAGCCGGGACACCCCGCCCTGGGTGAAGGTCCTTGCCAGTCCCAGCCAGAGCGCTTGGTCAAACGCTCCGAGGGGTCTCACCGCCGTCCCTCATGGGTCGCGGGGCGTCGGTGTGGGGCTTGGACCGGGTACACCGGGTCGAGGTCTCTGCCGGGCTCGCAAGGAGCCCGTCGTCACATTCAGCCGGCGGTGGCGAAGAGGAGACCTTTCTCCTCGCCCCCCTGGTTCATCTGCTCCAGGCGACCCTGGAGCTTCATGAGCGCCTCGGAGGGGAGCTCACGCACCACCTCCTGAGTTCGGGAGTCGACAATCTGCACGATGACCTCGCCCGTCTCGGACTTGGCGAACTGCACCTTCGCCGTCAGGGTCTGGAACACCGCTTTGTAGGGCTGGAGCTCGCTCTGGGTCGGGCCGGCCTTCTCGCTGGCCGACTCGGCGGCCTTAGGGGCCAGCTCGACCGGGGCGGGGAGGCCCACCCTGGGCGGCTCTGCTTCGTTGCGGGACTGGGCGAGGGCCAGCTTCCTCTGCGCGACTCGGCTAAACGCCGCGGTGTCGTCGCTTTCGGGGCGGGCGCCTCGTGCGGGGGGCGTCGCGGGCCTGGCGCTCTGGACCCGACCGCCGACTTCGGCGACTTGCCCCTCGCTGCGGACCGCGGCCACCGAGACGGGGGCCAGCGAGCCGCTGGGCGAAGGGGTAGGTCGCGCGACGCCGGAGGAAGCGCCCGAGTCCAAGGCTGCAACGGGGGCTTGCAAGCTAAGGCTCATGGTTCACCTCATGGATTCAAGATTCGTACCTGGTTCGAGGACGATTACCCGAGGAGCGTCAGCGCCTGCTGCGGGGCCTGGTTGGCCGCCGCGAGGACGGACGTGCCGGCCTGCTGCAGGATCTGGTTGCGGGTGAGCGCCGCGGTCTCTTCGGCGAAGTCGGAGTCCATGATCCGGCTTCGCGCGGCCGAGAGGTTCTCGGAGATGAGACTCAGGTTCGAGATCGTGTTCTCCATCCGGTTCTGAATGGCGCCGAGACCAGCGCGGTCAACGCTGACCTGGTCGAGGGCCCGGTCGACGATTTCGATCGCCCGGTTGGCGCCTGCGCGAGAGGTGATGTCGATGGTGTCGACCGAGTTGTTCGCGGTCACACCGGTGATGGAGTTGTCGACGGCGCCGATGAGCGCCTCGTTCGTGTTGGCGCCCGTGATGAAGAACTGCTTGTCGCTGCTCATCTCGAGCGTCGAGAGCTGGACGTTGGTGGTCGCTGCGCCGCCGTTGAGGCCCGTGATGGCTGCGGCGTTCGCGCTCGACGTGAATACCTCGACGTTGCGACCGTCGGTCGCTGTCAGCACCAAGCGGTTGTCGGTGTCGAGCGTCGCGACGACACCGGTTTTGGCCGACATGGCGTTGATCTGGTTGGCGAGCTCGCCGCTGCCGTCCGCGGTCTCGATGCGGAAGCCGGTGATGGTCTCGCCATTGATCTGGATGTAGTCGGTCGAGTCGAGCGTGCCCGCCGTGATGTCGGCGTTACCGTCGACGACCGTCTCAAGGACCCGGGCCTTGACGCCCGTGAACTTCGTCAAGTCGTTGATGGCCTCTGCCTTGGCGATGGCCGACGAGGCGTTCAGCGTGGTCGAGACCGTGTCGTCAAAGTCGTTCGTCGCGCGGACCGTAACGCCGTTGATGAGCAGGTCGCCCGACGTGATGGCCTGCGTGCTGACCACATTCGTGGTGAGGACCGCCGCGCGGCCCAGGGACGTCGCGCGGGCATCCCGGATGCTCACAGCGATGGTCTCGTGGGCGTTCGCGCCGACATGGAAGAAGGACTGGATGAACGAGCCGTCGAGGACGCGCTGGTTGTTGAAGGTCGTCGTGTCGCCAATCCGGTTGAGCTCGTCGACGAGCTGCTGCACCTCGAGGTCGAGGGAGCCGCGATCGGAGTCGGAGTTCGTGTCGTTGGCCGATTGAATCGAGAGCTCACGGATGCGCTGGAGGATGTTTGTGCTCTCCTGGAGCGCGCCTTCCACCGTCTGCGCCAAGCTGATGCCGTCGTTCGTGTTGCGCACAGCCTGGTTCAGGCCGCGAATCTGAGCGGTGAACCGGTTCGAGATGGCCAGACCCGCAGCGTCGTCGCGGGCGCTGTTGATGCGCAGGCCGCTCGACAGTCGCTGGAACGTGCGACCCAGCTGGGTGGTGCTCTTGAACAGGTTACGCTGCGCGTTCAGCGAAGCGAGGTTCGTGTTGATGTACATCGCCATTTTTTCTCTCCATGAGAAGAAGCTTTCCGTGACCTTTGGAAAGCCCGGCATCCTTGCCGTTGATTAACTAAAAACGAATCGAGTGATTTAAAGACACAGACAACAAGTTTCTGACCAGTGGACCTTCAGAAATCTCCTTTCGAAGCTTCCTCGTTTTGTTTCGCTCTTGCACCCCTCTCATCGTCCCTGGGGGCATGCTCTTGAAGAATGAAGGACATCAGGTCGAGCGTCGTGAATGGCGCACCGTTAACCCGCACTGTTAATGCGCACGCTCGGCCCGATGCGACGTCAAACGGGTGACGTGGGGGCGACGGACGGCTGACGGCCAGAGGCCTGTGGACTATGAAATCATTGGGGTTTCTGGCCGCAGAGGCGTTGGCACACCTCTTGGATTAGAGCGTCTCGAACGAAACGCTCACCCCAGGAGGGCCAGATGCACCGTGATCCTGACCTGCTCAACCAGCTCGACGAGACCGCTCGACTCCTCGCCTTGGCCGAGGCCTGCGTCGACACGCGCGACCTTGAGACGCTGCTCTCGCGCGCCGGCGGGTGCTTCTTCGGCACGGCGCAGGCGGACGCGGTCGCCGTGGTGCTGCCGCCTCAGGTCAGCACGCTTGGGCCGGCGATTCACGTGAGCGCCAAGAGCCCGCTCAACGCGCTGGCTGAGCGTTCACTGCGCGACGAGACGGTGACTGTGCTCGAGTCTCTGGGCATCGACGCCCCGCCCAGCGAGGCCTTTGTGGTCCTGCGGGGCGCCGAGCTCACGCCACTCCATGCTTCAGTGCGCAATGACCAGCTCTTCCCGCTGTGGACGCGCACGCTGACGTGCGATGGCGAGGTCCACGGCGTCCTGACGCTCTACGGCTACCAGGACTGGATTCTTTCGCCGGCGAACGTGGCCTTCTTGGAGCGGGCGACGAAGCTCCTGTCCCGGGGTGTGGCGCAGGCCGTCGCGACGGCGGCGATGCAGGTCCGCTCGAGCGAGGACGCGCTGACGGGGGCCCTGAACCGTCGCGGCTTCGACGACGCCATTCGGCGCGAGATCGAGCGCAGCAAGCGCTCGCAGCGCGACCTGTCGATGGTCCTCATCGACGTAGACCACTTCAAGCAGGTCAACGACACCTTCGGTCATGCGGCCGGCGACGAGGTTCTGGTTCGCCTCGTCTCTCGCATTCAGCGGGTGCTGCGGCGCTCAGACTTCCTGTGCCGCCTCGGCGGGGACGAGTTCGCGGTCTTGTTGCCCGAGGTCGCCGAGGACACAGCGCACGGCGTTGCCCAGCGCATCGTGCGCGTCTGCGAGGACCTGCGGGTCGGGGGCGATACGCGCGTCACACTCAGCATTGGCGTCGCAGGGGTCAACTCCGCGGTCACGAGCACCGCAGACCTGGTCCGTCGCGCGGACGAGGCGATGTACGCCGCCAAGCGCGCGGGCCGCGGTCGCGTCGGTCGTGCCGTCTAAGGCGCTGGCCCCTCGATGATGAACGCGTCCGGCGTCGGCGGTGCCGAGGGCGACGGTCGCGAGACGCACCGGTTCTGAGCGCACGCCTGCGCGGGCGGACAGTCGCTCGATGCCGCACACACGAAGGCCTCACAAGCGCCCTCTGAGGAGCACACCTTCGTGCCGGGGCAGTCGAAGTCGCCCTCGCACTCGGCGCAGCCGGCGAGCAGGGTGCAGGCTGCGAGCGCCGCGGTGATGCATCTATATATACGAAGCCGCACACCCTCGCTCTAAGGGGAGTGGCGGCACTTTTCAAGCCTCACGTCGCGGGGCAGAGCACGGGACGTCACCAATCTGGTAGGCTCTGCCCGCCTGGGACGAACCGAAGAGGCCTGAAGCATGAGACTCGTTACGAAGACCGCATGGGCCACGCTGGCCCTCCTGCTTTCCAACGCCTGCGGCAAAGACGACGCCGCGACGACGCCGAATTTGGACGTCGGCTTTGTCGACGCAATCACGCCCCCAGTCGGTGGCGGCGGGGGCGGCGGCGACAGTGGAGGCCCCACCGAGACCCACTTGCGGCTGTCGTACACCAAAGAGGTGGCGCCCAAGGACAGCTCGCCCGGCTCGGTCGACTTGGTCATCTACGACTTCGAGGACAACCGCGAGGCGAACCTGACGCAGGGTTCGCCGGACATCGACTGCCGGTCGAAGGGCTGCACGCTCAACCGCAGCATGACGTGGGTCGCGTGGCTCGCCCGGGAAGAGGGGGCGGGCTTCGCGCTCTGGATCGCGCCCGTCGACACGCAGCGCCTGCGCGTCGACCTAGACGCCAAGCGCCGCGTCGCCGACCAGGTCATCAACTTCGAGTTCACGAACGACGGCGTGCGGGACTTGGTCGTTTACCAGCGCGGCATCGCCGAGGGGCCCGAGGGCATGCTCGAGGTGCGCGTCGAGCCCGTCGTTGAGCCCGACGCGGCGCTGTGCGCGAATGGGTCACCGCCCGATGACATCTCGGCGTGCCCCGCGCTCCTCGGCAACGTGGACGGCAGCGGCTCGTTCCGCGTGACGCCGTTCGGCGCGCTCGTCATCCTGATCCGGACGACGCTGTCGACGATGTCGCTCGACTTCTTCAATGTGCGGAATGGCGCGAACCAGACGCTCTACACGTTCGGCGACCAAGGCGGCACGGGCTCCGAGTTCACCGGTCGTCAGCCGATCGCGCTCTCGCCGGACGCGGAGTACTTGGCCGTCACGACGAAGAACGGCGGCGTGTGGAAGCTGCACAACCTGATGGCCGCGCCGAGCCCACCCGTGCCGACGAACGTGGAGCTCTTCGAGGTGCAGCGCCGCGGCTCGGACTGCCAGCGGCCCGCGCCGCTCAACTACAACACAGTGGCGTTCGACCCGCGCTTCAGCCCGGACGGCGACTTCATCTACTTCTTGGCGACGGGCAACTGCTCGATTCAGGCAGGGACGGCGAACCGGACCGACACGGACGTGCTGCGTGTCAATCGCGAGGTTGGCGCGGCGTCGGTCGTGAACATCACGAAGAACGCGCGCGCGAACCACTGGAGCAACCACGAGATATCGGACTTCGACATCTCGCCGGACGGCACCAAACTGGCGTTCTCAGCGCCGCGGCAGTTTGACTCCGAGAGCCGGTCGATCTGGATCATCGACCCGAACCCGGACGCCGAGAACGCGCCTGTCTTCGACTGCAGCCGCACGGCGGCGGGCCTTGAGCCCATGGGGCTCGACGGCAAGAAGCACTGCGAGTTCTTGTTCGAGGAGCGCGCGAACGCGCACGTGCTCCTGCGAGACCTGCGCTTCCATCAGGTCGAGGTCAGCGTGAACTGAGCGACGCGGGCCTCAGGGCTCGTCGTCGTCGTCGTCGCCCGCGCCGTCATCGGCGTCGTTGATCGAGGGGAACTTCCCGATCTCCTTCCGGGCGAGCTTCCAAGCCTTCTGGACGATCCAGGACAGAGAGCGGTCTTGCCGCGTCGCCTCTGCCTGAATCTCCTTGAGCATGTCCTCGGGAAAGTAAAGGCTCTGCTTGCGCTTATCGGAACCGGCCATCGGTGGACTACCTCCCAGCTACGGCCTCGATGGTAAGCGGGCCGGGTGAGGCGTCAAGTTTGCCTACCTGCCCGCACCGGTAAGGGGAGCGGAGGGAGGCACCGACGATGCCCCCGAGGGTGGGGGGACTGGGGCGGTGGGTCGCACCTCGGGCGCTGAGGTCGGTGCAGGTGCTGCGGGGTCGACAAAGCGCAGACGCCCGAACTTGTCGAGGGCGTGAAAGTCGGGCACCACGGGCGGCGAGAACGCGGCCGCGATCTGGCGATCGCCCTTCGGCGCGTCCCAGCGGAAAAGGTTCACGCGCCAGACATCGCCATTACGCGGCGCGGCCACGAGGGGCGGCACCTCGGCGAACGGTATCGCGAGCTCGACGCTCCAGCGGCGGTCTTGGTCGTCACGTGCGTTCAGCGTGCCGTCCACGAAGGCGCCGGTGCGGAGCCCCGCCATGTTCCACTGCCGCGCGGTCTCCAAGTCCTTGCGATAGGCCGCGAAGCGCGCGTCGAAGATCACGTTCGCAGGCGTCACCTGCAGCTCGAGGTAGTCCTTGCGGTCGCCGTCGGCGTCGATGAAGACCTCGACGACCTCTTGCTCCCACGTGTTCGAGTCGCGCACGGTGAAGTCGCTCCACACGTCCGTGTCTTCGCACTCGACGTGCACGTAGAGCGCGGAGTCGTCCCAGAGGAAGCGCGCGCGGGTCGCCGGCGCGTCGCCGCCCTTGCCATTGGGCGGCACGAATGCGGGCGTCCAGGCGGCGCGGGCCCACGCGGGCTCGTCGCCCTTGCCGTCGATGGTGAGCACCTCGCCCGCGCCGAGGCGTTGGGCGCTCGCCTCGGGCAGCACGGGCTGCACCGCGGCGCCCCGGAGCATGAGCTTCGCCACGATGACGCGGCCCTCGGCGTCGACGCGGTCCTTGCCGAGCGCGTCGGCGTTGCTGATCTTCAGGCGCTGGTCCGCGCGGAAGAGGCCCCAGTAAATGTGCGCCTCGCCGCCCGGGAAGTCGGGGCGCACGGTCACGCGCTGAGTGTCTTTGACGACTTGGCCCTTCTTCAGCTTGCGCAGCGGCAGCAAGCCTTCGACGAGCGCGTGGTCGAGGTTCATCCACGCCTTCGCGTCGTTCTTGCGGCCTTGCAGGTGCACGAAGACATTGTTGTCGCCCATCGTGTCGGCCAGCGCCTCGACGTAGTACGAAATCGTGAACGTCTCACCCGGCGCGAGCTCGGTCTTGTCGATGTCGTAGCCGATCAGGCGCACCTGACCATCGACCACCGCGTCGACCTTGATTTGCGGTGTCGGCGCAGTGACGAAGGCCGCCTCCACCTTCTTCTGTTGAGCGGGCGTGAGGGCGACGTCCGCGTGCTCGGAGCACGCGAGGACCGAGAGAGACAGCGCGGCGACGACGGCGGCGCGAGAGAGGACGTTCGACACGGTGACCTCCAGAGCGGACGGCCCGCAATCTAGCAGGACGCCGAGGTCATGCAACGGTCACGGCATCTCGACTTCGCGGCCCCCGCGCAGGTCGAAGACCAGCTCCGCCTCGTCGCCGAGGCCCTTGTCGCGCCGCAAGTCGACGCGGTGGCCGACGGCGACCCATCGCAGGCCGGCATACGGGGCCTCATCGAACGCCTTACCCGCGCCGAGGCGAGCGTTGATCTGCTTGACCATCGCGTCCCAGTGGCCCGGGTGGGTGTACTCCGGCCGGAGCGTGAGCGCGATGGTCTCCACCACGTCGCGACCGTTGCGCGTCAGCAGGTAGGTCGCGTAGGCGAACGGGCTCTCGTCTGGCAGCGCCTCCGTCAGGACGCGCGGCGTGAGCTCAGACGCCTTCGCGTTCGGGCGCCGTTGGGGGAGGGTCTGGGAGGCGCCTCCCAACGAGACACTCAGGAACGGGGGCGGCGCGGGGATGTCGACGAGCAGCGCATCGGGCGCCGTGGAAACGGGCGGGGGCGGGGGCGGGGGTTGCCCGGCGTCCGGCGGCCCGGCGTCTGGCGGGGGCTTGACCCCGAGCTTGATCAGCACCTTGTCGACGGGGGACGGCTCGCCCTTGCCGCCGCATGCGCTGACGACGACGGCCACCCCCAGCAGGGCGGCGTTGAAATGGCGCCGACGGCTGTTTATGTTCGCGCCGCCTTGGCCGGCCGGGCTCCGCTCGCTGCTGTGCCGCATGCCCCGGAGAATTCGCCCATGACGCCCTCGAGTCAAACGTTTCACTTCATCGGGATCGGCGGCGTCGGCGTGAGCGCCGTCGCGCGTGTCCTGCACGCACGGGGCGTCCGCGTCCAGGGTTCGGACGTCCGCGAGAGCGCGCTGACCCTCGGCCTGCGTGCGCTCGGTATCCCCGTGACGATTGGCCACCGCGCCGAGAACATCGCGGGGGCTGACGTCGTCGTGCACTCTACGGCGGTGCCGCTCGACAACGTGGAGCGCGTGGCGGCGCGCGCGGCGGGTGTGCGTGAGGCGCACAGGAGCGAGACGCTGGGGCTGGCGCTCGAAGGGCTCGAGAGCGTCGGCGTGACGGGCACGCACGGCAAGGGCACAGTCTCAGCGATGGTCACGCACATCCTCATCGAGGCCCAGCGTGACCCGACGTTCCTGATCGGCGGCGTGCTGAACAACTATGGGACGAACGCGCGGGCGGGGCAGGGCGCGGTCGCCGTCGCGGAGATCGACGAGAGCGACAAGAGCCATCTGAACCTGCAGCCTGACCACGTCGTCGTGAACAACCTCGAGGTCGACCACCTGAACTTCTACGCCGGCCTCGACGACATCATCGAGACCATGGCGGCGTTCGTGAACGGCAACGATCGTGCGCGGACCATCGCGCTCAACTGGGACGATGAGGGCGTTCGCGCGCTCGCTGCCCGTGTGACGCGGCCGTTCCTGCGTTACGGCACCGGCGACGATCCGGCGCTCGACTACGCGGCGCGGAACGTGCGGGACGCCGGTGACGTCGTTGAGTTCACGGCCTGGGCGAAGGGGCAGGCGCTCGGTGTCGTGCGACTGCCCATTCCCGGCGGCTACAACGCCGATAACGCGGCGGGCGCGATCACCGTTGCGATGGGTGCGTTCGACTTGCCGTTCGACGTCGTTCAGCGGGCGCTCTCGACCTATCGCGGGCTCGAGAATCGGTTCACCGTGCGGCGCGTCGGCGGGCTGACGATCGTCAAAGACTACATCTCGCATCCCACGGGCATGCGACGCGTGCTCGACAGCGCGAAGCGCATGCCACATGGGCGCGTGCGGTGTGTTTTCAAGCCCTATCGCTTCACGCTGATGCGCTACCACGGTGAGGAGTACGCGCAGGTCTTCGCCGCGGCGGACGACGTGGTCATTACGACCATGTACGCGGCTGAGGAGCGCCCGATCGACGGGATCGACACGCCCTGGTTTGTCGACGTCCTGCGGCGCGGCGGCAATACCGTTCACTTCGTGCCCTCGAACGACGAGGTCGTGCCGTTTCTGGGGGACGATCTGCGCGAAGGCGACATGGTCATCTTTTTCGGCGGCGACGACTTCTTCCGCATGGCGGACGCATGGGCGGCGTCACTCGAGGCGGCACAGGGATGAGCAAGCGCTTCGAGGGCCAGCACGTCGCAGTCTGGGGGGCCGCGCGCAGTGGCGTCGCAGCGGCCAACCTGCTCGCTGAGCTCGGCGCGCAGGTCACGCTGAGCGACGCGAAGCCGCTCGACCAGATCGACCGCGCGGGCCTTGACCCTCGCGTCGCGCTCCGCGGTGGCGGGAACACACTCGACGATGCCGCCTTCGTCGTGCCGAGCCCCGGCATCCCCCCTGCCTCGCCCCTCTTCGCCCAGGCCGTAGCGCGCGGGGTGACCGTCGTGAGTGAGATCGAGCTCGCCGCGTCTGTCGCGAGAGCGCCGGTGGTCGCGATCACGGGCACGGACGGCAAGAGCACGACGACGGAGATGGTCGGCGCCGTCGCGCGGGGGGCGGGGCGGTCCGTCGAGGTCGCGGGCAACATCGGCACGCCGCTCAGCGAGCGGGCGCGCGCAGTGTCTCCGGACGGTGTCCTCGTCGCCGAGGTGTCGGCCTTTCAGCTCTGGAGCTGTGGGTTCTTTCGGCCCCAGGTCGCGATCATCACGAACGTCGCGCCCGACCACACGGACTACTTCGGCGGCGACTACGACGCCTACATCGCGTCGAAGGCCCGAGTTCTGCGTGATATGGGCGCAGGCGATGTCGCGGTGCTGCGGGGGGATGACCCGATCGTTGCTGCGTTCGTGACGCCGCCCGGTGTGCGGCGCGTGACCTTCGGGCCCGCGCCGACCTTTGACTACGGCTGGGATGGAGAGCGGCTCCTCGCGGGCGGTAGGGTGCTGACGACGCAGGGCGAGCTCGGCGTGTCGGGGCGACACAACGTGCTCAACGCGCTCGCGACCCTCGCAGCCGGCGACGCGCTGGGCTTGCCGCGCCCCGCGATGGTTGAGGCGCTGCGTGCGTTCCGTGGGCTCCCGCATCGCATGGAGCTCGTGCGTACCCGGCAGCGCGTGCGGTGGATCGACGACTCCAAGGCCACCAATCCGCACGCGGCGTGCGTCGGCCTGCGCTCCCTGTCTGAGCCGTATGTCGCGATCGTCGGCGGCTTCGACAAGGGCCTCGACCAGGCGGACTTTGAGGCGGAGCTCGCGGCGAGGGCGCGTGCGGTCGTGGTGGTTGGCCCCGAGGGCAGCACCGCGCGGCGAACCCTCGAGGCGCTGCGCGGGCGCGTCGAGGTGCGCGCGTGCGCCGACATGGCGTCCGCCGTCGACGCCGCCGCAGCCCTCGCTCAGGCGGGCGACGCCGTGGTGCTCAGCCCCGCGGCGTCGTCTTTTGACCTGTACCGGGACTATCACCACCGCGGTCAGGTATTTCAAAGCGCTGTCCGCGCGTTGGCGGACTGAACGCGGCGCGCGACGACTACGCCTCGGTGATGCGCACGAGCACGTCGCCCTCGGCGACGGCTTGCCCTTCGGTGACGAGAATCTCGGCGACCGTGCCGTCGCGATTCGTCTCGACGGGCATCTCCATCTTCATCGACTCAAGGATGACGAGGACGTCGTCCTCACGGACCTCGTCGCCGACGGCGACCTCGATCTTCCAGACGGTCCCGGTGATGTGGGCGAGAATGTCGGCCATGCTCAGGCTCCCTGCTTTCTTTCCTTGACCCAGCGCTCGAGCCAGCCGGTGTCGTAGGCTGCGTCGGTAAAGGTCTGTGTTCCGAGGACGTCGTTGAGGAACGCGCGGTTCGTGGTGAGGCCCTCGATGGTGAAGGCGTCGAGGGCGGCGCGCGCGCGCGCAGTCGCCTGAACGCGGTCTGCGCCGTGGGTCATCAGCTTCGCGATCAGAGGGTCGTAGTAGGGCGTGACGTCGAAGTCCGCGCGCACGCCCGTGTCGACCCGGACGCCTTCGCCCGTCGGGGGCACGAAGGCGCCGATGCGACCCGGCTTGGGCATGAAGCTCTTCTCGGGGTCCTCAGCGTAGATGCGCAGCTCGATCGCCGCGCCTGTCGCGCGGACATCCGCCTGCTGGAGCGTCAGCGGCGCGCCGGCGGCGATGTCGAGCTGCCACCCGATCAGGTCGACGCCCGTAATCGCCTCGGTGACGGGGTGCTCGACCTGGAGCCGCGTGTTCATCTCGATGAAGTAGAAGCTGCCGTCCTGACCGACCACGAACTCGACCGTGCCGGCGTTGCGGTAGCCGATCGCGCGCGCCGCCGCGAGCGCGGCCTGCGTCAGCCCTTCGCGGAGCGCGGGCCGACTCGAGACGAACGGTGACGGCGCCTCTTCGATGACCTTCTGGTGGCGCCGCTGCACCGAGCACTCGCGCTCGAAGAGGTGCACGCCATGGCCGTGATGATCGAAGAGGACCTGCACCTCGATGTGCCGAGGACGCTCGATGTACTTCTCGAGGTAGACCGCCGCGTTGCCGAAGCTGCTGCGGCCGCGGTCGCGGCAGCTGGTGAGCGCGCGCTCGAGGCGCCCGGGGGCGTCGACGATCGCCATGCCAATCCCGCCGCCACCGCCCGCGGCCTTGACCAGAACGGGGTAGCCGAGGCGCTCGGCGATCTGCGCTGCGAGCGCGTCGTCCTCGACGGGGCCGTCGGAGCCGGGCACGACAGGGCATCCTGCGGCGTGGGCGGTCGCGCGTGCCCGGGCCTTGTCGCCCATCGCGTCGATCGCCTCGGGGGTGGGCCCAATAAACACGAGCCCCGCGGCCTGAACGGCGCGCGCGAACCCTGAGTTCTCGGAGAGCAGGCCGTAGCCTGGGTGAATCGCCTCGGCGCCTGTCTTGAGCGCGGCGTCGATGATGGCCTGCTGCTGCAGGTAGCTCTGCGCGACGGGCGGGGGGCCGATGAGCACCGCTTCGTCTGCGGCGCGCGCGTGCGGGCTGCCTGCGTCCGCCTCGGAGTGGACGGCGACGCTCGCGACGCCGCGTTCGCGGAGCACATTCGCGATGCGGCACGCGATCTCGCCCCGGTTTGCAATCAGGACCTTGCGAAACGACATGGCGCCTCCAATCGGGGCGCATGAACTACCACAAGCGCTCGCGCGCGACCAGAGCGGCCCGTGTTAGGCTCCGATCGTGCGCTATTGTGTCCACTGCCAGACCACCCTCGCCGATGGGAACGCCGACGCGTGCACCGCATGCGGGCAGGTGAGGCCGCCACGCGGTTGGCCGGACGACCCGCTCCTGGGGACGACCATCCTCGGGCGCCTGCGGCTCGCGCGCCGGCTCGGCGCGGGCGGCATGGGCACAGTCTACCGAGCTCAGGGGCGCGATGGCGCTCGGCTCGCTGTGAAGACGCTGCACACGTGGCTGTCTCAAAGCGAGGACATGAATCGTCGCTTCCGGCGGGAGGCACGCGCCGCGTCGCGGCTCAGTGGGCCCCATACTGTGCGGGTCCACGAGGCGGGCGAGCTGCCGGACGGCACGCTCTTCATCGCGATGGACTTAGTCGAGGGGGAGTCGCTCACGGACCGCATCGAGCGCGAGGGATGGCTGAGCGCGCGCGCGACGCTGCGCATCATCGGACAGCTCGCCGAGGGGCTCAGCGAGGCCCACGCCGCCGGGCTCGTTCACCGCGACTTGAAGCCGGACAACGTCTACCTGACGCAGGGGGCCGACGGCGACCACGTCAAGATCCTCGACTTCGGCATCGTGAAGTACCTCGACGCTGCGCTCGGCACGGTGGGTCACACAGACACCGGGCGCGTTTTTGGCACGCCCGAGTACATGTCTCCCGAGCAGGCGCGGGGCGACGAGAACCTCGACCAGCGCTCCGACATCTTCAGCGCAGGGATCTTGCTCTTCTTGTGTTTGACGGGTCGCTTGCCTTGGGAAGGTGCCGACCCTCGCGCGTCCATGGTGCGGCGCCTGACGGACGACGCGCCGCTCATCTCCGCGGTGCGGCCCGACCTGACCTTCGCGGCACCGCTGGTCACGCTCTGCGCCCGCATGTTGGCCCGAGACCCCAACCACCGCCCCGCCGACATGCGCGACGTATTGGCCGCGATGCGTGGGCTTGAACTCGAAGCGCCTGGCGCGGGTGAGGCGCGCCCGACGAAGGTCGTAGGCGCAGCGGCGACGGCGACGACGATGGTGCATGATGCACCACCGGGGGAGACGCGGGCTCTCTGGGTGCTCGGCGCGGGTTTCTTGCTCGCGATGGCGGCTGTGGCGCTCGGACTCTCGCGCTGCGACGGCTTTACAGGCCGTTGAGCACGTCGTCGAGCGCGCCCTCGAGGTGGGCTTGGGGCGCGCTCGGTCGCCAAGTATAGCGACACGTCCGCGCGCCGAGGAGCGCCGGACCGCTCGGCGCGCACGCCTCGACGGTCACCCGCATCCACTCGGACGTGAAGCGCAGAACGCTGCCCTGACCGTCGGGCTGCGCGTCCAGCTCGAACCGGACTTGGTGGGCGCACCGCGCGATGGCTTCGTCTTGCGCCTCGATGGGGCCTTCGACCTTGAGCGGTGTCGGGCCCTGGCCCAGGCGGGCGAAGGTCGAAGCCCACTTCAGGCCCTCGCGCCCCGCGGGGACGAAGCAGAACCATACGCTGCGGAGACGCGCGCCGCCTTGCAGCGTAGGGTCGAGCGTAATCCCCTGCTCGATGAGGCGCGCGCGCGCGGCGTCGAGCGCGGCGGCGGGGGGTCGACGCACGGTCGCAGAGCCTCCGGCGCACGCCGCGAGCGCGACCCCGGCGAGCCACATCAGGTGGACAGCGCGCCTCATCCGAGCTCGAGCTGCTCGGGTCGAGGCGCCTCGCGGTGGAAGTGCATATAGGCGCGGTGGGTCGCCACGCGGCCCCGGTGCGTGCGCTTGAGGTAGCCCTCTTTGAGCAGGTAGGGCTCGTAAACGTCCTCGATGCTGTCCTTCTCCTCGCCGATGGCTGCAGCGAGCGTGTCGAGGCCCACTGGGCCGCCGTCGAACTTATCAATCAGCGTGAGGAGCAGGCGACGGTCCATGCGGTCGAAGCCCGCGTGGTCGATCTCGAGTGCCTCGAGGGCGCGCTGCGCGAGCTCTCCGGTGACGACGCCGCCGGTGAGCAGGTCGGCGAAGTCGCGGACGCGGCGGAGCAGTCGATTCGCGATGCGCGGGGTGCCGCGTGAGCGCCGCGCGAGGGCGACGGCGCCGCTCTCGTCGAGGCGCGTGCCCATGAGCCGGGCCGAGCGCTCGATGATCTGCTGCAGCTCTTCGACCGAGTAGAACTCCAGGTGCTCGACGATACCGAAGCGGTCGCGCATCGGCGACGTGAGCAACCCCGCGCGGGTCGTGGCACCGATGAGTGTGAAGGGCTTGAGCTGAATGGGGTAGCTGCGGGCGTACACCCCCTCGCCGAT